>ULMM01009411.1_pt1 | contig 11807 bp, 10 predicted proteins | sample 1951661 | NCBI WGS metagenome assembly ULMM01 (sample SAMEA4835551, study PRJEB28245) | human gut metagenome | biome: gut microbiome; material: fecal sample | place: Denmark | collected 2008 | reverse complement strand
GTCGAGCAGCCCCAAAAGGATACCCATATATCGCGGTGTTTTCGGGCGCACGGTCTGTGACATAAACAGCGGCACGGCACTCGCCGGACTTATTTTTTCAATACTGTTCTCTCGGCTTCTCTCTATAAACACGACAGCCCTTATCGGAGCCGCGGCGTTTCTGCTCTCATCGTTTTTGCCGCTGAACGGTGTGCCGTAGGCAACTGCGCCGCTTTCGTTTATGACAATCGCCGGCTTATCGTCGTTTAATATATATGCGTCGGGAAATTCCGAGAGCCAAAGATGCGTGTGCGTGGATTTGCCGGTTCCGCTGCGCGCGGAAAAAAGATAGGCGTTGCCGCCGCGGCACACGCACGACGAGTGAAGCATAAAGCCGTTAAATTCAAGCAGCTTTAAATAAAACGCCTCGCCCGTCCACACATATCGGCACTCATCGAGTGACAGCATGGGATAGCTTTGCCGCCTACGCATAAAGAAGTCATCGTCGAGTTCTATTTTTATGTCGGTTTTTTTATCGTCACTTGTGAGATACGGTCTGCTGCGCTCAAAGAGCAGTCCGTCTCCCGTCTCAAATTCAACCGTCAGACCGGCTATTTCGAATTTTTCCAAAGCGCACCTTCCCATATTCAGTCTTCCCGTTGATTGTAACATTTTTTTGCTTTTTTGTATAGTCCGATTTTACCGCGAATATAAAACAAGAGCCGAGCTTACGTTTTACGCAGGCTCGGCTTATTTATTTTCTTATTGCACGCTTCCCTGCTCACCGTCACAAGAATACACAAGCGGCATTTTCACCGTCGCCTTAAACAGGTCGCCGTCTATTGAGAGCTCAAGCTTTCCGCCCTGAAGCACGCACAAATCCTTTGCTATCGAAAGCCCGAGGCCGCTGCCCTCCATGGTACGTGACTCGTCTCCGCGTACAAAGCGCTGAGTCAGCTCATCGGGGTCTATATTCAGCTTTTCGCGTGAAGTGTTTTTTATCGTTATTGTACCGTATGAGCTGTCCTTTCCGACGTCTATATATACTCTCGTACCGGGGAGAGCATACTTTTTGACGTTGCTCAAAAGATTGTCTATGATTCGCCACGTCTTTTGGCTGTCGGCGTATATAACGATCGGCTCCGTCGGCTCGTTGAGCACCGCGTCGAGATTTCTCTCCTCAAAAGCGTCGGACATTTCACCAACCGCCTGAACCGCAAGCTCATGGAGATTAACATTCATCTTGTTAAACGTCACGGCTCCCGATGACGCCTTTGACGCCTCGACAAGGTCCTCGATAAGTCTTTTGAGTCTTATGGATTTTTCATCGAGCACGTTTATATATTTTTGTGCCGAAATATCGTCTATGTCGCACTTTTTGAGCAAATCGACATATGAGATTATCGAGGTGAGCGGCGTTTTAAGGTCGTGCGACACATTTGTTATAAGCTCGGTTTTCATTCTTTCGCCCTTTACCGCCTCGTTTATCGCCTTTTGCATCTCCTCCTGCGTAAGACTGAGATTGAGCGCCAGCGTTTTTAAGGGCTCAGGCATATTTTCCGAATAGATGTTTTCGGGAGGCTCTCCGGTTTTTGCGTTCTCCGACGCCGCTATTATGCGGTCAAGCGACAGCACATATTTCCACATAAGCGAAACAGTCAGAATATTATACAGCAGCAGCACCGCTGTAAGAAGAACGAACCAAAATCCTCTGCACATAGCCGCAACGCCGGTCAGCACGGTGTTGCCGATTATATAGCCTATAAGCACAAGCAGTACACGGCGCCTTAAGCGCACCGGCTTTTCACGAAGCCTTTTAAGCGGCGAAAATAATTTCCCGATAAGCCTTATAATATACCAAACAAGCGTTGATCGAAGCCAGTTCTTTTTCGCCTTGTAATATTTAGAAACAGAACAGAGCCACTCAAGCAGCACAGCCCACACCGCAACGGCAATAAGCGACATAACCACAAACATCATAAGCGCTTTGCCGTCGGCATAGTAATCGAAAGCATGTTTGTAATCGGCTGCCAAGGATAAAATTCCGTAAACTCCCGCCCCCGCAACAGTGGCAGCCAAAACAAAATGCAAGTCCGTCGGAAGCTTGTCTAGAAACGAAAGTTTGATTTTTTCGGGGCCTGCCGTCTCGCCTGCCGCATATATAAGGTAAACCGACACCATGGCAAGAACAAGCATAGATGCAAGGCTTAAAAATATATAGTTGTATGTATCGGCACTGCTTTTTACCATCTCCGACTGCATATTGTAATAATCGTCGCCTTCCGACAGCGTTTCGGGAAGCATCAGAATTATGTCATAGCCGTTGTTTGAAAAGCATGAGCCGAGAACGTTTGACAGCGTGCGTTTATAGTAGTAATCCGACTTAAGGCTAAAATAGTATTTATCGCCGCTCTGTACGGTATAGAGCGTATCGCGGGTTATTTGCGGACTTGCCGCGACAAGTCCTCCGTCGGCAGTATAGACCATATACCATCTGCTTCCGCTTATAAATGCCGAATAATCTCCCGATTTTTTAATTTCGTTCGCTTTCTCCTCGCTCGTTTCCGTCTCAAGATTTGTGATTATTTCGCCGGTAGACAGATTATATATATAGTATTTAAGGTTCTTTATATTTTTGATGCTGCGGCTCTCCATAGCGACCGTTGTTTCATACTCACGGCGCGCCGCAGACATAACCTGAGAATATGCATTGCTCACGAGCGATACCAGCTCCTCGTCCGTGGTGGAGGTCGAAAAGGTGACATTCCCCGAATCTCCGCTCTTAAGCGAATAGCTCTCCCGGCAACCGTCATAGTAGTCCTTGTCGTAATTCGGTGAAACTACGTTGTCGGAGCGGGAATAGGCAGAGACGTTTCCGTAGACATTTGTCGTATAGGCGGAAGCACCGGCCCCCGTAACATCGTCGCTCTTTTGAGAAGAGGAATACTCGGAAGCGGCATATTTATCACGATATGCCGCCACAGCCTCTGACATACATTCCTTTTTGAAGCGCTCCAGCTCCGTGCGAGCCGCGCTCAGTTCCTCGTCGAAAGTGCTGTAATACGTGCTTTTATATGCGTCCCACGTCATAAGGCCGCTGCCGGCATATATCGACTGCACATCGGAGTTCAGCTTCGATGCAAACAGCGACGTTTCGGTCATATCAAGACTTTTTGCCGGCTTAGTAAGAATTTCCGAGCCGTATCTGAACAGGTCGTTTATAGCCTCAACCGCACAAATCGCCGAGGAAAACGCAAGCAACGCCGCAATAAAAAATGCAACGAGTTTTAATCCGAATGAAGTTTTAAAGCTTTTCGATTTTATAGCCAATGCCCCACACCACCTTTAAATATTTCGGCTCTTTGGGATTTATCTCTATTTTTTCTCTTATTCTGCGTATGTGCACGGTCACGGTTTTTTCCGTCTGGAACGACGGCTCCTTCCACACCGCTTCGTATATCTGATTCGTAGAGAGAACTCTGCCTATATTTTTCATAAGATATTCGAGTATGCCGTATTCCGTAGCGGTAAGCTTGACTTTTTCGCCGTCGAGCGTAATCTCTTTGGAATCGAGGTCAAGAGCGAGCCCTCCCGTAACTATAAGGCTGTCCTTTTTCTCCATACTGCCGAGCGAAACATAACGCCTTATCTGCGATTTCACCCGTGCCATAAGCTCAAGCGGATTAAACGGCTTTGTCACATAGTCATCCGCTCCGAACGAAAGACCCGTTATCTTGTCCGTATCCTCACTCTTGGCAGAGAGCAGGATTATCGGTATGTTTTTGCTCTCACGGAGCTTCAGCGTTGCGTTGAGTCCGTCGAGGTCAGGCATCATAATATCGAGAATTATACATTGCAGATCGTTTTCCTCCGCTGTTTTTAGTGCCTGCCTGCCGTTTTCCGCCTTAAAAACCTTATACCCCTCAAGATTTAAATATATTTCGAGTGAGTCGAGTATCGCTTTGTCGTCGTCACACACAAGAACGTTATACATAACTTTGCCCCTCTTCCGTATTTTTCGCCTGCTCGGCTGATTTTATTTTAACAGATTATCACACAAAACGGAATACAAATATTTTGTATCTCCGTTTTTCGAGACGACTCCCTACACAGTAAGTTTATACAACATCGAAATTACAAAAGCATATACAAAAAATTACAATTCGGTTAAATTTAAAAAGGCACCGCGAAAAATATTTTATATTGTTAAATCCCTTTTCGTATGATATAATTTACAGTGTATAAATATTATTATTTCGCGCCCTGTAAGGCGGGGCTTGTGGGAGGATATGTCTTGGCGGTATTAAAGGATGTAAAAAGGCTCGTTGTCAAAGTGGGAACCTCCACGCTTGTCTACGACAACGGAAAAACAAATATAAGAAGAATGCATAAGCTTATCTCGGTACTCTCGGATATCGAAAATTCGGGCATCAAGGTAACTCTCGTCTCCTCCGGCGCGATAGGTGTCGGCACGGGAAAGCTCGGGCTCCCGGAGCGTCCGAAGGACACCCCCGGCAGGCAGGCGGCGTCCACCGTAGGTCAATGCGAGCTTATGTATATGTATGACAAGATGTTCAGCGAATACGGCCATAAAATAGGCCAACTCCTGTTCACAAAAAGCGACGTGGAGTCCCCCGAAAGGCGCAAAAATCTTATAAATACCTTTGATAAGCTCTTCTCATACGGTGCAATTCCCGTAGTAAACGAAAACGACGCAATAGGCGTTGAGGAAATTGTCTACGGCGACAATGACTGTCTCTCGGCGATAGTCGCAAAGCTCATAGGCGCCGACGCACTGATAATTCTCACCGACATAGACGGGCTTTATAACGGTAACCCCACAGTCGACGAGGACGCCGAAATAATACCCACCGTAACCGAGATTACAGACGAGCTTATAGGCTTTGCGGGCGGTCACGGCTCAAAATTCGGCACCGGCGGAATGGTAACAAAGCTGCACGCGGCTCAAATAGCCATGAGCGCGGGAATAGATATGATAGTTATGAACGGCTCCGCTCCCGAGGACATATACAAGGCTCTCGACGGCAAGCAAATAGGAACATTTTTTGTAGGTAAAAAGGATTGAGACAAAATGACTGATACCGAGTTTAAATGCCGAAACGCAAAGGAGGCTGCGAAAAAGCTCTCAACAGCCTCGGCAAACGATAAAAACAAGGCTCTTTTACTTATAGCCGAAGAGCTTAAAAGTAACAAGGATTATATTCTCCGCGAAAACGATAAGGATATGAAGGCTGCCGAGGAGAACGGATTACCCAAGGTTCTTTTGGACAGACTTCTTCTCTCTCCCGACAGGATAGACGGTATGGCAAAGGGTGTTATCGAGGTTGCCGACCTGCCCGACCCCGTCGGTAAAACACTCTCCGATATAACAAGGCCGAACGGCCTTCGGGTCAAAAAGGTTTCGGTGCCTCTCGGAGTCATCGCCGTTATATTTGAAGCTCGCCCCAACGTCACGTCTGACGCGGCTTCGCTTTGCCTGAAATCGGGCAACTGCTCCGTGCTTCGCGGCGGCAAGGAGGCGATACACTCGAACACCGCAATATTTAATGTAATGCGCGCCGCCCTCAAAAAATCGCCCTTACCGGAGGACTGCATACAGTTTATAACCGACATTTCTCACGAGAGTGCCAACGAGCTTATGACCATGAACAAATATGTAGACGTGCTGATTCCGCGCGGCAGCGCAAGGCTTATAGGCACGGTAGTCAAAAACTCCACCGTCCCCGTTATAGAGACGGGCGTCGGCAACTGCCATATTTACGTCGATAAGGACGCCGACCTCGATATGGCGGCCGACATCATATTTAACGCCAAGACATCGCGCCCGTCCGTATGCAACGCAGCCGAGAGTCTTTTAATTCACAAGGACGTTGCCGAAAAGGCGCTGAAGCTCATCAAAAAGCGACTTGACGAAAAAAATGTCGAGCTACGCGGCGACAAGACATCTAAAGAGATACTCCCCGATATAAAGGAAGCCTCCGAGGACGACTGGGGCCGCGAGTACCTCGACTACATAATGTCGGTAAAGATAGTAGATAATATCGACGAGGCCATAGAGCATATCTATAAATACGGAACTGGTCACAGCGAGTGCATCGTCACCGAAAATGACGAGGCGGCAAACGAATTTATGTCGAGAGTGGACGCGGCGGCGGTCTATCGCAACGCAAGCACGCGCTTTACCGACGGCGGCGAATTCGGCTTCGGAGCGGAAATAGGCATATCCACGCAAAAGCTCCACGCGAGAGGCCCGCTCGGTCTGCCGCAGCTCACGTCGTTTAAATACGAAATTTTCGGAAACGGTCAGATAAGATAAGTTAGGAGAGTCAGAATGTCTGAGGCTAATGTAAATAAAAAGCGTAAAAACCGATGGGCGTTCCCCCTGGGCCTTGTAATAACGGTATTTGCCGTAATAGGTCTTGTCTGCGTAATTCTCGCCGGAGTAAACGCCACAAAAAAAGCGGTAATCAAAAGCAAAAACATAGACGAATACAATACCATGCTGACGCCTGTCGTGATGAACGACCCCGACCCGTTTGACGACATCACAAAGGCAAATAAAAATCAGCTTATCGACATTTCCGTTTGGTCTATTTTAAAGAGCAACCTCTCGCCGGACAAATACGAGTACGGCGAAGACGGTATGATAATTCCCGAGGAGGACGTAACCGCCGAATTTCACAAGCTTTTCGGTACGGACACCGAACCCGAGCACGCCACGGTAAACGGCTACGGCTACACGTTCACATATGATTCGGCAAAGCACACGTACTCTATCCCGCTTACCGGTATTGTCCCTACCTATACGCCCGACGTTATAAAGGTTCAGAAAAAAAGCGGAGCCGTTGTTTTGACCGTCGGATACCTTGCAGGCGACCAATGGGCACAAAACAGCGAAGGCGATATGGTGGCTCCCGAGCCCGACAAATATATGAAAATCACTTTAAGGGAAAAAGACGGCAGCTATTATATAAATTCAATTCAGGCTACATCTTCGCCCGAGACGGCAACCACCGCCGTTCAGCCTGTCACCGAGGCGCCGACCGAAGCACCCGAAACCACCTCTTCCGCAGAGGCTGCGAGTGAAACTCAGCCCGTCTCAGACGGCACCGACGCGTCTGACACCGCAGCTGCGGCGGCGTGACAGTTAATTTTTAACTAAAGACTTTGTGTTAAGATTATTCGGCTTTCTAAGGGAAGCCGACAGCGTTATAAAAAGGAGAAATTATGGTAAAAATATCACCGTCAATTCTCTCAAGCGATTACGGCAATCTTGAGAGCGAGCTTAAAAAAATGGAGGAATGCGGCGCGGATATGATTCACGTAGACGTTATGGACGGGCATTTTGTCCCGAACATCACGCTCGGCGCGCCGATAGTAAAGTGCATAAGAAAGGCGACAAAGCTTACCTTTGACGTGCATCTTATGATAAGCGACCCTTATAAATACGTGCCGGACTTCGCAAAGGCGGGCTCCGACATAATCACATTCCACACGGAATCGGACTCCGATACGGAAAAGACGATAGACGAAATCCTGTCACTCGGCAAAAAGGCTGGACTTTCGGTAAAGCCCGGAACTCCGATAGAGGAGATATATCCGTATCTCGACAAGCTCTCGCTCGTGCTTATAATGACGGTTGAGCCCGGCTTCGGCGGCCAAAGCTTTATGGAGGATATGATGCCCAAGGTCACCGCTGTTAAAAACGAAATAGAACGCCGCGGGCTCAAGGACATCGACATTGAGGTTGACGGCGGAATAAATAAAGACACAATTTCGGTTGTCGCAAAGGCAGGCGCCAACGCATTTGTTTCCGGAAGCGCGCTCTTCGGCAGCGACGACATAAAAAAGACCATAGCCGACTTCAAGAGGTCAGCGACGATATAAAATCGCGGCTTATAAGTTTTTTGTGCTCGAAAAGGTACTCTCTTGTGCCGACAGACGCCCTCACCGGGTTCCCGAATTCGCTGAGCACAAAAAATATTTCTCTTGAAAAGACCGCATACGGCAGAACGCAGGCGGCATAGCTGTTGCCGTCAAAAAAAAGACTCGCCTGTCTTATTTTTTCGCGGTGAGGCAAAAGCCCCCTTGCAAGTCTGAAAATGTCGTCCGTCTGCGGCAAAACACAGACGTAGCCCGAAAACGGCCTTTTGGTTTTTATGCCTTTAAAGCAGAGAATCATAATACACCCTTCGTCCGTCTCCATAACGTCCACGTTCATTTTGTCAAAGGAGGTTATGTCACGGCGAATATGTCTTTGCGCTCTTTTCATTACGTCATTTATAAGGCGTCTGGTTTTCGGATTTTTACAGTCCATCTCCTCAGGACAAAGCTCATAGCGCAACAGCTCGTTTGACGAGAGCTCGACTATCACTCTGTCCCCACGGCTTTTATGTATATTCATAGGAAAACCTCCCCAAAATAAAAATTATCTCTTTACATCATATTGTCGGAACGCTTGTTTCGCAATGAATAAAATATGGAAAACAGGTGAATTTTTTGGAACAAAGCAAAACATCTGCCGGCATTTCGGCCGAGAGCGCCGCAAAAGCGCGCAGTGAAATTTCAATAACACGCAGATACTTTGCCGATATGCTTATCCTTATGGTCGTTCCGGCCGTGATGGCTTGGTATTACTACGGCGGCAGAGCCGTGCGCCTTATGGTGCTTTCCGTGCTTACGGCCGTGCTCTGCGAAGCCGCAGGCTCGTTTATTTTCAAAGCTCAAGCCTCTGTTTCCGATCTCTCGGCTGTCGCCACGGGCCTTATGACGGCACTTTGTATGCCCGCGTCCGCTCCGTACTATCTGCCGTGCATAGCCTCGGCTTTTGCCGTTATCGTCGCAAAGCTGCCGTTCGGCAATGCGCGTTCTCATATGTTTACGCCGGCAGCGGCAGGCATAGCCTTTGTCACAATATGTATGCCGGATAAGGTCTTTTCTTATCCGGCAATACTCTCGTCCGGCACTACCGCCGTTTCGGGAGGGCAGGGATTTTTCCCCGGCACGTCTATCGCATATATGCTCTCGCAAAAAAACTCGGTCGGCACCGGCCTTTTAAACTATGTTGACGTGCTTGTAGGCTCGGTTTCCGGCCCTATGGGCGCAACCTGCTCGATAGCACTTTTCGGAGCGCTCCTGTTTCTCGCTGTGAGACGCCCGAAAAATTTCACCGTTTCCGTATCCTTCCTCGCGGTCTGTTTTATTTACGCGCTCCTGTTTCCGCGCGTGCTGACGGGCCGTTTCGTCTCGGCGTTTATGGAAATATGCGGAGGAATGCTTTTGTTTTCATCGGTATTCTTTTTGACCGACGACAAGCTTCTTCCGAAGAGCTTTTACTCAAGGATATGCTACGGTGCGGCAGCAGGGCTTATGTGTATGATAATGCGCTCTGTGGGCAAATTCGAAGACAGTACGGTCTTTGCCGTACTGCTTGCAAACGGACTTGTCACCGCATTTGACAAGCTGCCGCTTACAAAGCGCGAAAGACATCTTGTTGCGGCGGAAAACGCCAAGGTGCGCGCAGCTCTCGCGGACAAGCTCGAAGAAAAGGCTCTCGAAAACGGGAAAGGCGGTGCCGAAAATGCCTGATAAAAAGAAAAAAAGCGTTTCCGTTATCAGAAGCAGTGCGATAATCAAAAATCCCGTGCTGTTTGAAGCCATAGGCATTGCACCCGTCGTTGCCATGGCGGTATCGCTCAAATCCGCCATAATTCTCTCGTTTGTGTCCTTAGTTGAGCTTTTACTTATAGAATGTCTCGCCTGCCTGCTTATGAAAAAGCTGAAGGGCAGCGTGCGAAAAATGATATATGCGATATTGGGATTGCTTATAAACATACCTCTGTTTATGCTCTTCCGATACCTTGCCCCCAACGAAACGGCGAGCGCAGGTATATTTTTGCCGCTGCTTGCGGTAAATTCGCTTATCGCGCTGCACTGCGAACGGTTCGCGGTTAAGCACAATTTTAAGGCCACGGCTCTCGATGCCGTTTCGGCAGGCTTCAGCTATGCCGCGGTAATACTTATAGTCGGCGTTGTCCGTGAAATACTCGGCAGCGGCACGGTTTACAGCGTAAAACTGAACATTCCGGTAAAACTGCCGGGTCTTTTAATGCCGTTCGGCGGATTTTTACTGCTCGGCTTTATGGCTGCGGCATTAAAGGCGATAATAAACAAAAAATACCCCGAAAAGCACCCCGACGCCTCGTTTGACCTCTCCGAAGTCAAGCAGTCGCACGTTATAAAGCTGCGCGAATTTCTCGACACCGACCTTGACTTTTTTGAGTTAGGAGAGGAAGAACCGCAAGACGAAAAGGAAAAGCCTCACACCGACAAAAGGAAAAGCTCCGCGGCTAAGCGAAAAGCTCCGTCATTATCCGTCAAAAAGACCGCGTCCGCTCCAGCAAAGAGCAAAAAAGGTACAGGCAAAAACGGCGCGAGCAGAAGCAGTGCCGCCGACACCGAGCGGCAAAAAGACAAAAGCTTCGGCTCATCCGCCGAATTCGAAGAGATACTCGCGGAGCTTGAGAAATACAAGCAGTACACTGCTTTTGACAGCAGTTCAGCGTCACATAGCGACACGGACAAAAGCCCGGAAAAGGACGGCGGCGCGGAAACACAACAACCGAAGGAACAACCGAAGGGCGGTGAAGACAAATGAGTGTCATAGCAAATCTTTTTTCGGCGGCGATGTACGCATTTGTGCTTCAAAACCTGATTTTTACCGGCGGCTACGGTGCCTCGGAGGCTGTCAGAATGGCGGCGAAGCCGAAGCAGCTTTTCCCGCTCACGGCGTTTATCACATTCTTTTCGACATTCGGCAGTATTTTTTGTGTACTGCTTGAGCAGATACCGTTTATAAGTGCTCTCAGCGAAATACAGCATTCGCTTATTTTCCTGCTTGTGATATGCATTTTGTATGTTCTTATGCTCATTTTGCTGAAGGCTGTTTTCAAGGCCAAAAAGCGAACCGTAAGGCGTCTCGGCGTGGCGGCATTCAATACCCTTGTGCTTGCCGTACCGTTTATAAATTACCGCGCGACCTTCGGCATAGCCGAGGCGATAGGCGTAGGTATAGGCTCCGGACTTGCCTTTATAGTTGCGGTGCTTATGATAAATTTCGGGCTGCGCCGCTTGGTAGAAAACAAAAATATTCCGGAATGCTTTAAGGGCACGCCGGCAGTATTTATATATGTTTCGATTTTGGCGCTCGCTTTTTCGGGCGTCTCAGGCAAAGGATTATCATTGTAAAGGACCGTAGAAAATGGCGTTTGACAACAGAGATATTAAGCCCCGTAAAAAGAGCTATTATCCGTTTTCAAAAAATTATCCGGGCAGACGCTCGGGTACATCATATGCGATAGGCGAAAGCCGCACCCGAAAGAAAAAGGAAAAACGCAAAAAAATCGTCTTTTCGGTTTTTCTTGTGTTCTTCTTCGTGCTCGTGTTTGTTATTGCCGCGGTTTCCATTAACCTGTCGAAAAAGCCGTATGAGCATGAGCTTACGGGCGTTCCTGCCGAATATGACGGCAAGCTGCGCGCTCTTTATATGCCCGACGATGTTCTTGACGGCGGTATAGCCTTTGACCTTTTTAAAACGGAGCTCACAGAAACAAAGGCGAACGCCGTTGTGATCGATTTTAAAACGAAGGACGGCTATCTCAATTACGTATCCTCCGTCGGTACGGCGAACGACATAGGTGCGTCGTCCAAGGCTTATCAGAACGCGCTTGCGACAATCGACAGGCTTAAAAGTGCCGGCTATAAAATAATCGCAAGAATTTATTGCTATGAGGACAGCGTTGCCGCAT
>ULMM01009249.1_pt1 | contig 11835 bp, 10 predicted proteins | sample 1951661 | NCBI WGS metagenome assembly ULMM01 (sample SAMEA4835551, study PRJEB28245) | human gut metagenome | biome: gut microbiome; material: fecal sample | place: Denmark | collected 2008 | reverse complement strand
CCGTTGTGATGAAGTCAAGGACTTTTACGACGACCTCAATGTAAAGCTGGTGCGTCCTGCTGGGGATATGCTGGGGCTTCATTCTGAATTTTTACCAGCCAGCAAGCGATATATCAATGATTATGTGCAGTATGTAAAATCAGACTTCTTGGCAGGGCTTGGTTTTGGTGCGACACAGCAGTTAGGGGAAACTACGGGTATCTATATGGGCTATTCCGTTGATACGGGAAGAAATGTGTACCTGCAACCGTCTTTAGCTTCGCAGGGCGTAAAAGGCACAGTTACAAATGCCCTTGCTTCTGCTTTTGTCGGTTCGCTTGGCGGTGGTAAGTCGTTCTGCAACAATCTTCTGGTGTATTATTCGGTTCTCTTTGGGGGACAAGCAGTTATCTTAGACCCTAAATCAGAGCGTGGCAACTGGAAAGAAACACTTCCAGAAATTGCCCATGAAATCAATATCGTAAACCTTACCAGCGATAAAGACAATGCAGGACTTCTTGACCCATTCGTGATTATGAAGAATGTAAAGGACGCTGAAAGTCTGGCAATCGACATCTTAACATTCCTTACGGGTATTTCCTCTAGGGACGGCGAAAAATTCCCCGTACTTCGTAAAGCGGTACGCTCCGTTACCCAGAGCGACAGTCGGGGCTTGCTCCATGTGATAGACGAGCTACGCCGTGAAGATACGCCAGTATCAAGAAATATTGCAGACCATATTGACAGCTTCACGGACTACGACTTTGCACACCTGCTGTTTTCAGACGGTACGGTAGAAAATGCAATCAGTCTGGATAACCAGCTTAATATCATTCAAGTAGCGGACCTTGTACTGCCAGATAAGGACACGACCTTTGAGGAATACACGACCATTGAATTATTGTCGGTGTCTATGCTGATTGTGATTAGTACCTTTGCCCTTGATTTTATCCATTCGGACAGAAGCATTTTTAAGATTGTCGATTTGGACGAAGCATGGGCGTTTTTGAATGTGGCACAAGGAGAAACTTTATCAAATAAGCTGGTTCGTGCTGGACGAGCTATGCAGGCAGGCGTTTATTTCGTTACACAATCTTCTGGGGACGTGTCAAAGGAAAGTCTGAAAAACAATATCGGCTTGAAATTTGCCTTTCGTTCTACTGACATTAACGAGATAAAACAGACCTTAGAATTTTTCGGTATCGACAAGGACGACGAGAACAACCAGAAACGCTTGCGTGATTTGGAGAACGGACAATGCTTATTGCAGGACTTATACGGGCGTGTCGGTGTGGTGCAGATACACCCAGTCTTTGAAGAACTGCTACACGCCTTTGATACCAGACCGCCCGTACAGAGAAATGAGGTGGAGTGATGAAAGAAAGGATAAAAGGTGTGTTCACAAAAAAGAAGATTTTCCACTTTCTCAAAATGGCTCTGTTTGTCGTGGTACTCTCCCTTATCCTGCTTTCACTTCTGGGGACGGTGGCTCATGCGACGGGGCTTGTGGACGATACCATAAACGCAGAAAATCTTTACTCAAAATATCCGCTATCGAATTACCAGCTTGATTTTTATGTAGATAATAGCTGGTCGTGGCTTCCGTGGAACTGGCTGGACGGGATTGGAAAATCGGTGCAGTACGGGCTTTACTGCATTACCAACTTTGTCTGGACTATCAGTTTATATTTAAGCAATGCCACGGGGTATGTGGTGCAGGAAGCCTACAAACTTGATTTTATTAACGATATGGCAGACAGTATCGGAAAAAGCATACAGACCCTTGCAGGCGTTACCGAGAATGGCTTTGGGAGTACGGGGTTTTATGTAGGTTCTCTATTACTGATAATTTTAATCATTGGTATTTATGTTGCCTATACGGGACTGATAAAAAGAGAAACCAGCAAAGCGGTTCAAGCGGTTATCAATTTTCTTGTGGTGTTCGTGCTGTCCGCTTCATTTATTGCTTACGCTCCCGACTACATCAAGAAGATAAATGAATTTTCATCAGACATCAGTACCGCTTCACTTGACTTGGGAACAAAAATCATGCTCCCTAATTCTGACAGCGAGGGCAAGGACAGCGTAGACTTGATACGGGACAGCCTATTTTCTATTCAAGTGGAACAGCCGTGGCTCTTGCTTCAATTCGGGAACAGCAACGCAGAAGAAATCGGGACAGACCGTGTAGAAGCTCTCGTATCGGCAAGTCCAGAGGACGAGGACGGGAAAACCAGAGAGGAAGTCGTGAAAACAGAAATCGAGGACAACGACAACAACAATCTGACAATACCGCAGGTGGTAAATCGTTTAGGTATGGTGTTCTTTCTCTTGTTCTTCAATTTAGGTATCACGATATTTATATTCTTGCTTACGGGCATGATGTTGTTCAGCCAGATACTTTTTATTATCTTTGCAATGTTTTTGCCTATCAGTTTTCTACTTTCCATGATACCGAGCTATGAAAGCATGGCAAAGCAGGCAATCGTAAGGGTGTTTAATACCATAATGACACGGGCAGGAATCACGCTCATTGTAACGGTGGCGTTCAGCATTTCCAGTATGTTTTACAACATTTCCACGGACTATCCGTTTTTCATGGTGGCGTTCTTACAGATAGTGTGTTTCGCTGGTATCTACATGAAGCTGGGCGATTTAATGAGTATGTTCTCACTTAATGCTGGCGACAGTCAAAGCATTGGGCGAAGAATTTTCCGCAGACCGTATCTGTTTATGCGACATAGGGCTAGGCGTATGGAACACCGTATTGCAAGGGCGGTAAGTGCTGGCGGTATTTCGGGCGGTGTGGCTGGTGCGGTGGCTGGAAGTGCCGTTGCTGGCAAACGAGCGGAAAGAAAAAATACAGCTTCTAAAGAAAATCGGGGCAATACCACTTCCAGCATGGGACAGCGAGCAGGTTCAAAGGTGGGTGCTGTCTTAGATACGAAAAATAAAGCGAAAGACAAGGCAAATGCTGTCAAAGAAAATATCAAGGATATGCCAACACAGACCGCTTATGCGGTATATTCCGCAAAGGAAAAGGCAAAGTCCAGCGTATCAGATTTCAAGCGTGGCATGGTGCAGGAACAGCAGTCCAGACAGACGGGACGATTGGAAAAGCAGGAGCAACGCAGGCAGAATATCGCTGACAAGCGTATGGAGCTTCAAAAAGCACAAGAAGCAAGGCAGGCACAGCGAAAGGCTGACGGATCAGCGACAACGGGAGCTACCCGTCCCCATGAGCGACCAGCCACAGCTTCAACCATTCCAAAGCCGAGTGTGGAAAAAATGCAGGAAGTCAAACGCCCTGCCACAGCGACCACTTCAAAGATAAGTGAGCCAGTCAAGACAACTGTTATCAAAGAGCGTCCGTTATCTTCTGGTGCTCCTGATAGGAAAGCGACCCAGTCTGCACAGCCAGTACATAGGCAGAATGTAGAAAAAGTGGTATCGCAGGAAACACGCCAGAATGACACCAAAGACCGCAGGATAAAGGTTCAGCAGACGCAGACCGTCCAAAAGAACCAGCAGACCACAGAGAAAAAACGTAACCTTGTAACGAAGAAAGGACAAAAGAAAAAATGAAACTGAAACATATCGCTATCATTGGCAGTCTGTTTCCTATCCTCTTTTCTCTGGTGCTTTTCTTTGGTGTGTTGATTAGTGCGGACAGCGACGACGAGAACAGCAATTTTTCTTCTGGCATTACGGGTATGAACTTATCCGCAGAAGTCTTGAAACATCAGCCTATGGTAGAAAAATACGCCAGAGAAAACGGTATCTCCGAGTATGTCAATGTGCTACTTGCTATCATTCAAGTAGAAAGTGGCGGTACGGCAGAAGATGTTATGCAGAGTTCGGAAAGTCTTGGTTTACCGCCCAACTCTTTAGATACGGAAAGTTCAATCAAGCAGGGGTGTAAATATTTTGCGTCCCTGCTTTCTTCTTGCAAAAATCAAGGTATCGACGATTTGAATGTAGCGATACAGTCTTATAACTATGGCGGTGGTTATGTGGGATATGTGGCAGGAAAAGGAAAGAAACACACTTTTAATCTTGCGGAAAATTTTGCCCGTGAGAAATCGGGTGGAAAGAAAGTAACCTATACCAACCCGATAGCTGTTGCGAAGAACGGGGGCTGGCGGTATGGCTATGGAAATATGTTCTATGTGGAATTAGTCAATCAGTATTTAACTGTTTCGCAGGTATCGGGAGAGCTGGCACAAAAGGTAATGAATGAAGCGTTGAAATATCAAGGCTGGAAATATGTGTATGGCGGTAGCAATCCCAACACTTCTTTTGACTGTTCGGGACTGACGCAATGGTGTTATGGAAAAGCTGGTATCTCCTTACCGAGAACGGCACAAGCACAGTATGACGCTACCCAACATCTTCCACTCTCGCAGGCAAAGGCTGGGGACTTGGTATTTTTCCATTCTACCTATAATGCTGGAAGTTATGTAACACACGTTGGTATTCTCGTTTCGCCGACACAGATGTACCATGCAGGCAACCCGATAGGATATGCAGACCTAAGTAGTAGTTACTGGCAACAGCACTTAATCGGTGCAGGACGAGTAAAACAATAGAAAGGACTTGAAAATATGTTTAAGAAGAATAAGAAACAGACAGAAACTATCAAAGAACCAAAAGAAAAAAAGGTGCGTACTGTTAAGGTAGGCACACATAAGAAAGCCGTGATTGCGTTGTGGGTGGTACTTATTGCAAGCGTGAGCTTCGGGGTGTATAAGAATTTTACGGCTATCGACCAGCACACGACCCATGAAAAAGAAATCATTGAACTTCGCTTGCAGGACACCAACGGGATAGAAAATTTCGTGAAGAACTTTGCGAAGTCCTATTACACATGGAATAACAGCAAAGAAGCGATTGAAGCAAGAACGCAGGCAATCAACGGTTATCTGACAAAGGAATTGCAGGACTTGAATGTGGATACCATTAGAACCGATATACCGACCAGTTCCACGGTTACAGATGTGATTGTGTGGAATATCGAACAGTTGGGAACGGACACTTTTTCTGCCACCTACGAAGTAGATCAGCAGATAAAAGAGGGAGAACAGACAAGCAATGTGAAAGCAACCTATACCGTAAAAGTCCATGTGGACGCTGACGGGGATATGGTAATCGTTCAGAACCCTACCCTTGCACCAGCAATCGAAAAATCAGACTATGAGCCTAAGACACCAGAAGCAGACGCAAGCGTGGACGCTGATACCGTAAATGACGCTACCTCATTTTTGGAAACATTCTTTAAGCTCTACCCGACAGCTACAGAAAAAGAACTTGCTTACTATGTATCGGGAAATGTGCTTGAACCTATCGGCAGGGACTACTTTTATTCTGAATTGGTAAACCCTATCTTTATAAAGGACGGCGACAATGTAAAAGTCAAGGTTGCCGTGAAGTTCCTTGATAATCAGACAAAAGCGACGCAAGTATCGCAGTATGAGCTTGTATTACATAAGGATAGCAACTGGAAGATTGTAGGTTAATAAAATATGGAAAGTTTGCTTGACATTCTTTGCTCGCAGGAGTATCATAAGATTAGAAAAGGAAAGTAAACTTTCCATTCGTTCAAGAAAGGGGTATGTTGTGAAAAATCGTTTAGAAGAATTACGAAAACAAAGAGGTATTAAACAAGAAGATTTAGCGACTGCTCTTGAAGTATCTCGTCAAACAATAGGCTCTTTAGAAAATGGACGCTACAATCCCTCTATTATGTTAGCCTTTAAAATTGCAAGGTACTTTCAAATGAGCATTGAAGAAATTTTTATTTATGAGGAGGAAAGTAAATGAAGCATAAGATACAAAAAGTAGAATTATTTGTCGGTGTAATAGTTCTTTTAGGTGGTTTACTAACTTATGGTTTAGGAGTACATCAACTATTACCTGTACCTCGTCCAGATTTGGTTGTCTATGGTACAACACTTATTGGAATAATATTGATTTTAATGGGGTGTGATATATTCAGTAAGCCGACAAAAGAAATGCAAATATTAGAAAATGATGAAAGAAATATCGCAATTACTAATGCTTCTCTTGCGAATGCTTATAAAGTAACACTTACATTATTGGTTCTTGTATTATTTGCTCTTATCTTTATGGGATATATGAGTAAAGTTGTATTTTTTTCGATAGTAGGAGTTATTGCTATCGGACAAATCACATGGGTTATAACAGCTCGTTATTTAGATAAGAAAATGTAGTCTTTTGAAAGGTGGAATTAACAATGAAGAAAAAATTACCATTTATCATTGAAATTATTATAGGCATAATCTTTATATGTTTGGGATGTTTCGTTATTGATACTGACTATTACTCTACACTTTTTTGCGCAATGGGGTTCGGATTAGCTTTTGCTTCTGGTGTTCAATTATTGAAAATTTGTTATTATGAAATGCCAAAAAATAAAGAAAAATTGGAAAATATAAATAGAGAAAATCACATCAATAATGTTGATGAAAGAAAAGTATTTTTAAGAATGAAAGCTGGTTCTTTAGTGTATCAGATAATGACCTTCGTGTACTTGTTTGTTGCGTTTGTATTTGCGTTACTTCATATTGAAGCTTGGATTATAGGAGTTATCTTTGGGTTATTCCTACTGCAAACATTTTTAGGGATTGTTCTGTATAAACATTTTGAAAAACATTTTTAAAACATTCGCTAAATTATGATGAGGTAATACTATGATAGGACTTAAAAGACGAGATATTAAAAAAGCCTTGAAAGCAGGAGCAAAAGCTGGCGGTGTATCATTGGCTGATGTTCGGGCGGATATTGAAGCAACGATTGATGAAGCTATGAACAGCACCGACCCAGAAGTGCAGGCAAATTTTAAAAAGTATTTTGGAAATAAATGCCCTACACCAGAGGAATACATTTATACCATTACGAAAAAGACAAAAGTATAATAAAAGGGTCGTGGAAATGCTTCACAGAATTGTGATCTGCATTATCACGGCTCTTTTACTCTCTGTTTACTTTCAAAACTGTAAGTGTAATTGAATACTGCCCTTGCTATAATTTAATTGTATTCCAAAACAAATAAATGTGGCAGGAAGAAAGGAGCGATTTTTAATGGAACACATTTTAAATTTAGAGCAAGTAAAAAAATACTACGGGGGTAACTCTGGAAATATCACAAAGGCAGTAGACGGTATTTCTATGTATGTAGACAAGGGCGAATTTGTCGCAATCATGGGAGCCAGTGGTTCTGGGAAAACTACCCTATTAAACTGTATCTCTACGATTGATACCGTAACCAGCGGACACATTACAGTCAACAATCAAGATATTACCAAAATCAAGGATAAAGATTTTGCTGATTTCAGACGTGAAAATCTAGGGTTCATTTTTCAAGACTTCAACCTTTTAGATACATTAACGATTGGAGAAAACATTTCTTTGTCATTGGTTATCAACAAACAGAACCCTGCTGATATTGAGAAACGGGTTCATGCTATCGCCGATAAATTGGGTATTCGTGATATTTTATCAAAATTTCCTTATGAAGTTTCTGGCGGACAAAAACAGCGTTGTGCTTGTGCTAGAGCCTTAATCAATGAACCGAAACTGATTTTAGCTGATGAACCGACGGGAGCTTTGGACTCAAAAGCTTCCAGATTATTACTGGAAACAATGTCTGAAATCAACAAGAAAATGCAGGCTACTATTTTAATGGTAACACATGACCCGTTTAGTGCGTCTTTCTGTGAACGTATTTTGTTCTTGAAAGACGGTAAAATATTCAATGAAATTTTCAGAGGGGAAAAAAGCAGAAAAGATTTCTTCAATGAAATACTGGATATATTAACCTTGCTCGGAGGTGAAGTGGGAAATGTTAGGTAAGTTAGCGTATAGAAATACAAAAAGAAATATTAAAGATTATTTGATTTATCTGATAACCGTTACTGCATCCTTTTCTCTTATATTTGCTTTTAATTTGGTGGCAAGTTCTGATGAAATTGTAAAGTTATGTTCCAGTATGGATGCATTTAAGAATTCATTGTTCGCTGTAAATATCCTTATTATTTTTGTGATATGCTTTTTGATCAACTATACAACGAAATTTATGTTTGAAAAAAGAAGTAAAGAATTAGGAACATATATGCTTCTTGGCATTAAGAAAAAAGAAATTGCCCACTTAGTTATAATTGAAAATATACTGTTGGGAATTTTAGCATTTGTATTAGCTATTCCTATTGGCTTTTTATTCAGCCAGTTTGTGTCGTTAGTAATTGTAAACTTACTGGGTATTCCAAAAACTCTCTTTATTTCTTTGAATTTTGTTTCTATTGGACTATTGATAATTTATTTTTTAACTATTTATGTTTTGGTTTTACTTAATCTATTAAGAAGAATAAGTAAAATGACGATACGTGATTTTCTTTACTTTGATAAACAAAATGAAAAGAAAATGTTCCGTGACAGTAAAAAAAGAAATGTCATTTTTGTTTTAAGTATTATTCTTGGTGCGATTTCTCTTTTTCTCTGGAATTCACGTTGTACTATGGATAATTTTAATAAGCAAGAAACACTTACCTATTTGATGGTAAGCGTAATCATGTTGATTATCAGCATTTATGGTATATCTACAACTTGTGCAGATATGTTCTTGACTGTTTTGTTAAAGAATAAAAAAATGAAATATCAAAATGATAATCTGTTTGTAGCAAGAACATTTGCTTCTAAAGCAAGAACAATGAGCTTCACATTTGGTACATTGTCTATGTTGATTTTAATTTCACTGCTGGCTCTGAATTATTCTAGTATCAACAAAGCTTCGTATGATATCAGCGTGAATTTAAATGCACCATATGATGTACAACTCTTTGATGATAAGCAGGTATTTGATGAATATATTCGAGTAATTGAAGAAGAATATACGATTGATAATACCATTGAGTACGACATTTATAAAGAGCCGAATCATCAGGTACAAAATTTTTTCCAATCAGAATATTATGATTTTGACCCAGTCTTGAAGTTAAGTGATTATAATAGATTACTAGAATTAAGAAAGATGCCGTTGCTTTCTTTAAATGATAACGAATACTATATAGTTACAAATAGCAAGTTTGCATATGAGGTTGAAGATAACAAAGATATTGAAACCATAACAGTAGCAAATAAAAATTTGAAATTAAAAGGATATGACACTAAGTCTTATTGGAACTCTATAACTAATACTGGCAGATTTGTTGTTGTACTTCCAGATAAATATGTTCAAGGACTTGAAGTATCAGAAAATCATTTGATTATAGATACAAAAGAAGATACAGACGCAGAATTAGAAAATAAGATAAAAGAAGATATGCAACATCAATTAGTAAAGGTTGATGAAAATGGAGAAATAAATGACGAATCGTATAGAGTAAACGTAAGAGGTGCAGAAATAGAACAACAAAAAGCAATGGTTGCAATAGTAGTCAGTCTGTTTATGTATATTGCATTTATCTTGATTTCCGCAGTAGGGACAATTTTGGCAGTTCAATCATTGAGCGACTCTACTAAATACAAATATCGCTACCTGACCTTGCGAAGATTAGGAATAAATGACAAGTCGCTATTTAAGACAATCAGAAAACAATTATTGATATTATTTTGTGTCCCTGCAATATCAGCAATATTATGTTCTTTCGTGATGATGTCGTCATTGAATAATGTGTATCAACAAATTTTGGGAGATAAACACCTTTATCTAATGTACTTTGGCTTGAATTTAATTATCTTCTTCCTAATTTATAGTATTTACTGGATAGCAACGTATATCGGTTTCAAACGAAATATCAATGAGGCGAGTTAGATTTTTCTAGCTCTCCTGCTGTGGAATTATTATAATGGTAAATCAAGGGGGTGTTGAAATGAGAATAGCAATTATCGAAGATGATGAAATCACTCGTTTGGAGCTTTCTAAATTATTGAACACACAAGGATATGAAACAGTTTTATTGACTGACTTTGGAAACCTGACAGATGAATTAAAGCAATATTCCATAGAACTGGTTCTGCTTGATATTAACCTGCCGTATGAGAATGGCTATGAAGTATGCAGGAAAATAAAACAAGTCATGCCAGTACCGATTATCTTTGTAACAAGCAGAGATACAAATGCTGACGAATTGAAAAGTATTCAAGTGGGTGGGATTGATTTTATCACAAAGCCATATGATACGCTTATTCTTCTTGAGAAGATCAAGCGTGCATTGCAGTTGTCAAACCCAAACAATTTCCGTGAGCTTGTCAAAAAAGATTGTACCCTTGATTTACACTTATCCATTTTGAAATATCAAGAGCAAAGCATTGAACTGACAAGAAATGAATTTCGTATTTTGTACTACTTCTTTATGAACGAAGATAAAGTTATTAGCAAAGAAGAACTATTGGAAAAGCTGTGGAACGACAAATATTATATAGACGAAAATGTATTACTGGTCAATATGACCCGTCTAAAAAAGAAAATGAAAGAAATCGGGATTGTTCATTTAGTGGAAAATATACGAGGAAAGGGTTGGAAACTGTGAGTTTTTTTACATTCTTAGAAGAAAAAATAACAGAGATATTGTTTCAGCTTTTCTTTCTTGCCGTAGTAGCATTTCTCTTGATTTTCTACGGTGTAGATATGCTATTTGTTGTATTGCTGGTAATTCTGTTCATCAGCATACAAGGGCTTTTTCAATGGTGTTTGTATCGGAAGAAACGTAACGCTTCACAACATATTATTGATTTAGTAGATGGACTGGAAGAAACCTATTATATTGCAGACGTTTTACCAAAGCCAAAAGAATTTCAAAATGAAGCCTATTACTACGCACTAAAAAAAGCCTGCAAATCTATGAATGATGAAATCGGCAAAATCACAGAAGAAAAGCAGGACTATCAAGAATATGTGGAAAGTTTCGCCCATGAAATAAAAATACCGATAGGAGCATTGTCTTTGACGTTTGACAATACAAAAAATTACACATTAAAAAAAGAAACAGACAAAATATTTCAGTTAGTGGAACAAATGCTCTACTATGCAAGAAGCGAAAATACGGAAAAAGACTATTTTGTAAAACAGTTGCAGTTAGACGAAGTGATACATAATGTCATTCTGAAATTCCGTCATTCGCTTATGGAAAGAAAAGCAATTATCAATATCCATGACATAGAAAATGTCATTTATACTGATGAAAAATGGCTGACATTCATTCTATCTCAAATCGTGCAAAATGCGATTAAGTATTTTGATAAGCAAGAAAATAAGCTGACGATATACAGTCAAGACAATGGTACAAATATATTGCTTGTGATTGAAGATAATGGTTGTGGAATAAAAGCGTCTGATTTATCCCGTGTATTTGAAAAAGGTTTTACAGGTTCAAATAGAAACAAGGCAAATGCAACGGGTATGGGACTGTATCTATCGAAAAAATTATGCGATAGGTTGGGCTTGAAATTGGATATTGCTTCTACGGAAAAAGAATATACAAGACTGACCATTACATTTCCAAAAGGAACAGTTCATAATTTTTCAGAGTAATTTGAAAACCATGCCAACATTGATACGGTGCTTTAAGGGGGCTTGCATTATGGAAAGCTTTAAGTACAATTCTTTGCAATCAAATTCCACCTAATAGCACACTATTAAAAATTGAATATGTTTTAGCTTTAAAGGCTCGTACAGACTATATGTTTTGTGCGGGCTTTTTTCATACCCGAAAAAAATTTAAAAATTTTTCAAAAGAGGTCATTAAATCACACCTTTCATTCCCTATATGGTGCGGAAAGAGGGATAAACACTTTTCAAATCATAGTGGAAAGGGGGTGAGATTGATGAAACCGTCTGAC
>ULMM01042777.1_pt1 | contig 11836 bp, 8 predicted proteins | sample 1951661 | NCBI WGS metagenome assembly ULMM01 (sample SAMEA4835551, study PRJEB28245) | human gut metagenome | biome: gut microbiome; material: fecal sample | place: Denmark | collected 2008 | reverse complement strand
CAGGGCTAAGGCACTTGAATACAGTGAGGAAGCTGTTAAATGTGGTGGTACATTAAAGATTCATATTAAAGTTGATACAGGAATGTCAAGACTTGGATATCTGTGTGACGGAGATTATTTTGAAAGTGGTGTTGAAGGAATATGTGAAGGCTGTACTCTTCCAGGTCTTGATGCTGAGGGAATATTCACACATTTTGCAGTATCTGATGAATTTGGAGAAGAATATGAAAGCTATACTAAGCATCAGTTTGAATTGTTTACCAGTGTGATTGATGAAGTTGAGAAAAAACTTGGAAAGAAATTCAAGATAAGACATTGTGCCAATACAGGTGCTGTTGCAAGATATCCTGAAACATGGCTTGACATGGTAAGACCAGGACTTCTGCTCTATGGATATGGAGATTTTGCACAGGAGCTTGGACTTAAGCCTGTTATGTCACTTAAGACAACAGTAAGTACAATCAAGACTTACCCTGCCGGAACAGCAATAAGCTATGGAGGAATATACAAGACTGACAGAAAGACAAGAATGGGAGTTGTTCCTTATGGATATGCTGATGGATATTTCAGATGTCTTTCTAACAGATATGAGCTTATGACAGAAGAAGGTCCTGCTCCACAGAGAGGCAAGATATGTATGGATATGTGCATGATTGATCTTACAAATAAAATGAATGTTGACGTTGGTAGTGAAGTAGAGATATTTGGTAAGGCTAATCCTATTGAGCATATGGCACAGCTTGCAGGAACAATTCCTTATGAGCTTACATGTGCAGTAAGTAAGCGTGTCCCTAGAATGTACATAAAGGATGGCAAAGTTTATGAAAAAGAATTATTGTTAAGAGGATAAATGGATGAAGAAAATATTATGTGTATTAATCTCCTGTTTATTGTTTGTGATGGCAGGATGTAGCGGGCATAGTAAGAATTTGAAATTTGGCGCAGCAGATATAGGCGGAGTGTATTATTCATTTGCAAGCACGTTTACACAGCTGGCAGATAAAGAGATTGATGGATATACATTTGAAACAAAGACCACTGCTGGTTCGGTTGCTAATTTAAGGCTTATATCTGATGGGTATATAGACCTTGCTATTGTCCAGGCAGATCTGTTAAGTGATGCATATAATGCAACTGGTACATTTGCTGATAAAAAATACCAGAAGGGTTACAAAGCGGTTGCTTCCCTTTATACAGAATGCTGCCAGATTGTTGTAAGGAAAGATTCTGGAATCACAGGTATTGATGACCTGATTAATAAAACTGTAAGTGTCGGTGCATCAGAGTCAGGATCTGAAAAGAATGCAGAGCAGATATTAAAGATGAGTGGAATTACTGACGAACTTATTAATAAGGTCAATATGGATTATACAGAAGCTGCTGGAAAACTTAAAGCTGGAGAAATTGATGCATTTTTCTGTACAGCAGGAACAAGAACAGAAGTTATTGGACAGTTATCTAAGGAATGTGACATATGTCTTATAAGTCTTGATGACAAATGCATAGACAAGATGTTATCAGCGTATTCTCTCTGTGAAAAATATACTATTCCGGCAGGAACTTATAATGGTCAGGATTCTGATGTGACAACTATTGGTGTTAAGGCAGTTCTGATTGCAAAGCAGTCACTCTCAGACGATGTTATTAAGAATGTGACTAAGACAATATATGAGCATGCTGATGATTTTAAGTATGCTACATCTCTTGATATTTCGTTTGATATAAATACGGCGGCTGATGGAGTAGATATTCCGTTCCATTCAGGTGCAGCAGCTTATTATACAGAGCGTGGCATCAATGTTTTGACAGAATAATTCTGTATATCAGGTTAATGCTATAAAGAATGGAGAAATTTAATGAAGGTTCAGTTAGATATGTATCAGACGCTGGCTATTGCGGTACTTGTACTGCTTCTAGGCAGCTATTTACGAAAGAAAATTAAATTCCTTGAAAGGTTCTGTATACCGGCACCTGTTGTAGGAGGACTGTTGTTTGCTATATTTACATGTATATGTTATGTTACTCATATACTAGAGTTTTCATTTGATGACACACTTAAAGAAGTATGCATGGTATTCTTTTTTACATCCGTAGGATTTCAGGCTAATCTTAAAGTACTTAAAAAGGGCGGAAAGTCTATGGTGATATTTTTAGGATTAGTTATAGTACTTATATTTATACAGAATGGTGTTGCAGTAGGTTTATCTAAGGTTATTGGGCTTGATTCACTTATAGGAATGTGTACAGGCTCAATACCTATGGTTGGCGGACATGGTACTGCGGGTGCATTTGGACCGGTACTTGAAGATTTTAATGTTAAGGGTGCAACGACAATATGTACTGCTGCAGCTACATTTGGTCTTATATTTGGAAGTCTTGTAGGAGGACCATTAGGCAAGAGACTTATTGAGAAGAAAAACCTTTTAGATACAGCAATTCCAGAGGATGACAGTCTTCTTATTGAAGACGAAAAGAAGCATGAAAGACATTCCAGAATGTATGCATCAGCCGTATTCCAGCTTATTATTGCTATTGGTATAGGAACTATTTTTTCATGGGCTCTTACGAAGACAGGACTCACTTTTCCTATATACATCGGGGCCATGATTGCAGCTGCGCTTATGCGTAATATTGCAGAATATGCAGGAAATGGAAAGCTTGTTATTCATATGGGAGAAATTAACGACCTTGGAGGTATAAGTTTATCATTATTTCTTGGAATGGCTATGATTACACTTAAGTTATGGCAGCTTGCATCACTAGCTCTTCCGCTTGTTATACTTCTTGGTGCACAGATAATTGTTATTGTTTTATTTACATATTTTATTGTATTCAATATTATGGGAAAAGATTACGATGCAGCAGTTCTTGTTGCAGGTACATGTGGATTTGGAATGGGAGCAACGCCTAATGCCATGGCAAATATGCAGGCAGTATGTGACAAATATGTTCCATCAGTTAAGGCTTATCTGTTAATACCACTTATAGGAAGTCTTTTTGCAGATTTCCTGAATAGTCTGGTTATAACTTTTTTTATCAATATATTATAATTATAGAGGAGTTAAATATGTTTAATATATTCAAAAAGGTAAAAAATAAAGTGAATACATCTGAAAAGGATTATAGTCTGTCGTATGATAATCTTGCTATTCCTGAGATACACAAGAAAGATTCAGGAAGTGAAGAAGATGATGCGGATATATCATCAGATATTGTTCCGGATGATAATAGAGATAAGCCACATGTTACATATGACAGTCTGGCAGTTCCAGAAGTGCATTTTAGAAAGAATAAATAAAAATAATGGGATGATATCACTAAAGGTATCATCCCATTATTTTTTATTAACCCTCAAGAACTTCTTCAATATTCTTAAGAATCTCTTCTTTATCAAATGGCTTGGTAATAAATCGTTCAGCACCAAGCTTAAGAGCCTCAATTACTTTATGCTGCTGTCCGGCAGCAGTTATCATAATTACTTTGGCATTAGAGTCATAAGCCTTAATTTCTTTAAGAGCTTCTGTTCCATCCATGTTAGGCATTGTAATATCAAGTGTAATTATATCAGGGTAATATGTCTTATAAGCAAGTACGCCCTCTAATCCGTCAGTTGCTTCAGCTAATACAGCGTAACCGGCTTCTTCAAGAATATCACGCAGAATCTTTCTTGACATTCCAGAATCATCAACGATAACTACTGTTCCTTTGCTGTCTAATGTCACTTCTCCACCTGCTTTTGCCATAATCTTTCTTACAACAGGCATATCTCCAGCTTTGGTTTCATCAGAGGCAGATATGAAAAGCAGAACTTCACTGTCATGGATATGAATAGGGAGTACATAAGCATCTCCTTTGGCAAACTGGTTTTCATAAGCAAACTGTGGAGTAATCTCCAACATGCTGCCCTTCTTAGAAAGTGCTGTTGCAAATAATCCGCTTATACAGTTAGTAAATTCACCTATAGCATCGTACACTTCTATTCCAAGATCAGCTATATTACTATGAGAGAATCCATTAGCTATATCAACTATAGCTGTCTGTTCACCAACACTTGCAAAACCAACAATAATATCAAGGTCACCTTCTAATTTCTGACCAGCAAGACATCTGTATTCAAGTTGTGAAATATGCTTAATTCTGTCTATATAGAAATCAGAGGTTACAAATCTTTCTATATTAGAAAGTGCAAGCCTGCATATATCAGTTACATATGACTTTGATGAAAAGGCAAATATCGGAACAATCTGTTCTAAATCATCATTCTTAAGACCATCCATATCCTCATCAGTAAAACCATGCTCCTTCTGGAATTCCTTAAGAAGCTCATCAACCTTCGATACCGATATATCTGCTGCTTCTGAAAGAACAGAAAGGAATATTGCATAGGCACTTCCCTGCTTTTTAAGAAGAACATCTAACTGTTCTTCAGTAATATAACCCTCTCCAACAGCAATTTCACCAAATCTTGCATCCTTAGTTGTCTGTAAATGATTAATTTCATTCGCCTGTTTCTCAGTAATAATGCCATCAGCTACAGCAATTACACCAAGCTTTGCTCTTGATTCTGCAAGCCTTTCCATTATAGAATTATACTTATTCTTATCTATAACCTCTTTTTCGATAAGAAATTTACCAAATAATTGACAAAACATTACATATCCTCCTAAACATTCACGATTTATTAATTAAATATATTTTATCAGCATTAGTCGGATATGTAAAGAATGTGTCGATACAAATTATTGTAAAGCCTTGAATGCTTCATCAAGATCTTCAATGATATCATCAATATTCTCTGTACCAATTGAAAGTCTGATTGTGTTAGGCTTGATTCCCTGATCAAGAAGCTCAGCTTCGTTGCACTCTGAATGAGTTGTGCTTGCCGGGTGGATTGCTAATGACTTAACATCGGCAACATTAGCAAGAAGTGAGAATAACTCAAGGTTATCAATGAACTTCTGTGCTTGGGCAGCACCGCCCTTGATTTCAAATGTAAAGATTGAACCACCGCCGTTAGGGAAGTACTTCTTATAAAGAGCTTGCTGTTCTTCGTTAGTAGAGATTGAAGGATGATTTACCTTCTCAACTAATGGCTGATCCTTTAAGTACTGAACAACCTTTAATGCGTTCTCTACATGTCTCTCAACTCTGAGTGATAATGTTTCAAGTCCCTGAAGGAAGATGAATGAATGAACTGGAGAAATTGTAGCTCCTGTATCACGAAGAAGGATAGCTCTGATATATGTAACGAATGCAGCAGGTGCTGTATCCTTTGCAAAGCTAACACCGTGGTATGATACATTTGGCTCAACAAGCCATGGGAATTTATCAGCAGCCCCTACCCAGTCAAATTTACCACTATCAACGATTACACCTCCAAGTGTTGTACCGTGTCCACCGATGAACTTAGTAGCTGAATGGATAACGATATCTGCACCGTGTTCAATAGGTCTTACAAGGTAAGGTGTTGCAAATGTGTTATCAACAACAAGTGGAATGTTGTGTGCATGTGCAATCTTAGCAATTCTTTCGATATCAACAACTTCTGAATTAGGATTTCCAAGTGTTTCAATCTGAACAGCCTTAGTATTAGGTTTGATTGCTGCTTCAATAGCATCATAATCAAAAGGATCTACGAATGTAGCTTCAATTCCGTAATCTGGAAGTGTATGTGCAAGAAGATTATATGTTCCACCGTAGATATTCTTAGCTGCTACGATGTGGTCTCCTGCATGAGCAAGTGCCTGAAAAGCATAAGCTAAAGCTGCTGCACCAGAACCAACAGCAAGTGCTGCTACACCACCTTCAAGTGCTGCGATTCTTTTTTCAAATACATCCTCTGTTGGATTAGTAAGACGTCCGTAGATGTTACCTGCATCCTTAAGACCAAATCTGTCAGCAGCATGCTGGCTGTTATGGAATACATATGATGATGTAAGGTAAATAGGTACTGCTCTAGCATCTGTTACCGGATCAGGCTGTTCCTGTCCTACATGAAGCTGTAATGTTTCAAACTTTAAATTTCTTTCAGAGTAAGATTTCTTTGCCATAATTAATTACCATCCTTTTTAATTTATTTCAAAAATGTATTGCTTTCTTGATGTTGATGATAATATAAACCCTTATCCCTACTATGTCAATAGGTTTGTATGATATTTTTTGAAAATATTTTGGAAATGTGTATTGGTTGTGCTTTGGGATGTGTATTTGGATTTGTTTTGCAGTGTGTAGTGGGAGGTGTTTTAGAATTGGCTGTATTATTGTATGAATTTTGCTGGAGACCTACTATACTCTGATAAGATAATAAAATAGTAGGCTTTTATTTCATGAATTAATCTTTGATTATCTGCAGAAACCTACTAGAAGGGAAGTTAATATATGTTTCGTGGGTTATTTTGAAGAAAAAGTGTTGCAAATGTGCTGATAAAATAGCTTAGATAGCGAAAAAGACCCACTAAAATATATAGAAAAGTTGTATGAGTGGGTCTTTATGCTATTCAACAGAAACATCAGCTGTAATAAAAACCTACTCAATTAAGAATTCATAGTTGGTTAGTAGGTATTCCAAATAATTCATGCTAACTAAGTTGTTATCCATTATCAGTGCAGATTAATAGCGAAGTATACTCTGGCAGGTTATCCGCAAAGTCTACCTACGCAGCCTTGCAACAGCGGCTTTCAGTGCATCTATTGCATAGTCAGCATCTTCCTTGGTTAAATCCTTATCTATGCTTAATCTTAAAGCACCTTTAGTTTCACCTTTGCTTCGTCCGATAGCAATAAGCACATGTGAAGGGTCGATTGAGCCTGCAGCACATGCTGAACCGCTGGATGCACATATACCGTTCATATCAAGCATAATAAGTAAAGAATCACCCGAAACATCTTTAAAGCAGAAATGCATATTAGACGGAAGACGCTTCAGGCTGCACATGGGCAAACCTACCGAAACAGCATTGACATCGGCATTAGCATCAATACAAGGTCCATCAAAAGTAACGTCAGGAATCTCACCAAGAATCCTGTCAACAATATAATTACGCATATTAATAACTGTATGTGTATCTTTATCAAGTGTACCTAAGGCAAGCTTTACAGCCTGACCCATGCCGACAATGCCTGGAACATTGCTTGTTCCAGCGCGTCTTGCACGCTCCTGTGCCCCGCCATGGATGAAAGGCTCTAATTTAGCGGTATTCTTCATGTACATGAAACCGACGCCTTTAGGACCGTGGAACTTGTGTGCGCTTGCACTTAACAGGTCAATATTCATCTTCGTGACATTAATTGGGACATGACACATAGCCTGAACTGCATCAGTGTGAAAAAGAATGCCATGCTTATGTGCAATCTCACCTATTTCTCGGACAGGTTCAATTGTTCCGATTTCATTGTTGGCAAACATAACACTTATAAGAATTGTTTTGTCAGTGATGGCATTCTCGACATCTTCTAATGAAACAAATCCCTCGCTGTCAACATCAAGGTAAGTTACCTCGAATCCGTTCTTTTCAAGATATGCACATGTATTAAGAATTGCATGATGCTCTATCTTAGTTGTTATTATGTGGTTTCCTTTATTTCTAAGGCCGAATGCAGCAGACTTTAAAGCCCAGTTATCAGACTCGCTTCCCCCGCCTGTAAAATATATTTCATTGCTTTTAGCAGCTCCAATACTGTCAGCTATAATTTCCCTTGCATCTTCAATAGCCATCTTGCTTTTCTGGGCAAAATTATATACAGAAGAAGGATTGCCGTAATATTCAGTAAAGAATGGAAGCATTGCAGACACAACCTCTGGTGCGGTTGATGTAGTTGCTGCGTTATCCATATATATAAGTTTATCCATAATATTGTCCTTATTAATTAAAAAATAATTAAATAATAGTTCCGCCGCCAAGTACATTGTCCCCGTCATATAATACAAGCGCCTGACCTGGTGTTACGGCACGAACAGGTTCGTCAAATGTACATTCAAGAGTATTCTCATCAAACATTCTTATAGTACACATAGCACCCTCATGGCTGTAACGGATTTTACCTTTGGCACGCATTTCACCTTCAAGTGAAGGTATCGACATGAAATTAAGGTTGTTGGCGTAAAGCTTAGGTGAGAACACATCTGAATTATCACCGATTACAACCTCGTTGGTTTCAGGGCGTATAGCAACAACAAATGCCGGCTTTCCAAGAGCAAGTCCAAGACCTTTTCTCTGACCAACAGTGTAGTGTATGATACCTTGATGTCTTCCAATTACATTACCATTGACGTCAATGAAATCACCGGGAACAGAAGTATAGCCTGTTTCACGTGTTATAAAGCCTGCATAGTCATTATCAGGAATAAAGCATATTTCCATACTGTCAGGCTTCTTGGCAACAGTAATACCAATCTTAGATGCAATTTCACGGACCTGATCCTTAGTGTAATCACCAATAGGAAGAAGTGTGTGTGATAACTGTTCCTGTGTAAGATTATAAAGTGCGTAAGTCTGGTCTTTCCTGGCAGTTACTGAATTGCATATAGTGTATCTGCCATTAGGAAGCTGGTGGATTCTTGCATAGTGTCCTGTTGCAATGTAATCTGCTCCTATTTCAAGACTTCTCTTAAGAAGAGATTCCCACTTTACATAACGGTTGCAGGCGATACATGGATTAGGTGTACGGCCTTTTTTATATTCGTCAACAAAATAGTCGATTACATTACATTTGAACTCATTCTTAAAATTCATTACATAATATGGGATGTCAAGCTGACCTGCAACACGTCTTGCATCATCAACAGCACTGATACCGCAGCAGCCGTTCTCAGCGGCTTCTGTTGCATCGTCCTGCCATATCTGCATAGTCACACCTATTACATCATAGCCCTGTTCCTTTAATAGATAAGCGGCAACAGAGGAATCAACGCCTCCTGACATGCCGACAACAACTTTTTTCTTCATTACTAATCCTCAATCATTTCTTATATCTCTTATTTCGTCTGCAAATGCGCAGATTTCGTTCCAATGCTTCTTAGAATCCTCATCATATACAGCACATATCTTAAATCCACCCTGTCTGGCAGATTCAATGCCGTGAAGAACATCTTCATATACCCATGTATCTTCCGGTTTAAAATGCATTTTTTCAGCGATAAGCTTGTAGCTTTCCGGATTCTTTTTATTATATGGAATGTCATATACTGTAAAAATGTTGTTAAAACAGTCAGCTATTCCAAGACGGTTAAGTGCAGCGTCAACGCAGCTTCTGTCAGAGCTTGTAAATATGCACATGTCAGATCCAGCTTCATGCTCACGTCTGATTAATTCAAGCATTCCGTCTTTAGCCGGAATATCTGTGCTGTAGTGTCTTGTCATAATATCCACAGCAGTCTGCCTCATAGTTGTTGCATCAGTGTTTATGCCTAATTCATCACGGAAATAAGCAGAACATTCATCAAGGTCCATTACATAAGTACGCTCGTCAAAGTCATCAGGTAACTTATCAACATACTGCATGGCGTATTCCTTGGAAACATTTCTCCAGTAAGGCATAGAATCAAGAATAGTTCCGTCCATGTCAAATATGAAATCCCTGTGATAATTAAATACACGGCCAGTCTTTAAGTAAAGCTCTTTCGTAGCAAGTCCAGGATCATCAGCGGCAAATATAGCTGAAACAACAGCAATCCCGTCAACACCAGTGCCTGCAAGCTCACCGCAGTTGTCGTAATCAATACCGCCGATTGCAACGACAGGGATATTAACTGAACCTGCAACCTCAATCAGTCGTTCACGAGGCATGTATACAGCATCCTTTTTGGTACTTGAACCAAATACTGCTCCGGTTCCGATATAATCTGCACCGAGTCTTACGGCTTCTTTAGCCTGCTCTACTGTCTTGGCGGTCATGCCGATAATCTTATTATCTCCAAGAATACTTCTTGCAGTCATATAGTCAGTGTCACTCTGTCCGATATGTACTCCGTCAGCGTCAGCTTCAAGTGCCGCCTGCACATCATCATCAATAACGAATGGTACTCCATATTTTCGTGCAATTGGCTTAATTGCTTTTGCTTTTGCAACAATTTCATCATGCGATGCATTTTTTTCTCTTAATTGTAAAAATGTTGCTCCATTTTTTAATACATTTTCAACAACATCAATGAGACTGGCTCCGTTAAGCCAGCTTGTATCTGTGATTGCGTATAGACGCAGCTGTTCTTTTCTAATCATAATTAATTCTCCTGAATCAAATTCAATATGTATAATAACACATCTGCCTGTACCTTTGGCATACATTTTTTGACACATTTTAAAAAATTCTATAAAATATTCTGAAAAATGTTGTAACGAAAATCCATTTCGTGCGTCTAACCTATGTAAGACGGAAGGAGGTGACCAGTTCTGAATTACGAGAAATTGTACAATTCCTATTATATGCAGGTGTATTCTTATGTGTTTACGATAGTAAAGAATCAGTCTCTTGCTGAAGAAATAACACAGAATACTTTCTACAAAGCCATGACCGCCAGGAGACAATATGAAGGCAAGGCGGGTGAGCTCACATGGTTGTGCAGTATAGCAAAGAATCTGGCAATTGATGAATGCAGGAAAAATAAGAAGTTTTCTGAGCTTGATGAGACTTTACCGCAGCAGATGGCTGATCTGGCGGATAAAGTTTCAGATACAGATTCTGCTTTGCAGATTCATATGGTTCTTCATGAACTACCGGAGCCGTATAAGGAGGTATTTCAGTTGAGAGTTTTTGGAGAACTCACATTTGCACAGATTGGAATGGTATTTGGAAAAACTGAGAACTGGGCCAGAGTAACTTATCATAGGGCCAGACTGAAAATAAAAGAAAGGATTGATTAGATATGAGTAATAAAGAATGTGAAATCGTGCAGGACTTACTGCCCCTTTATTATGACAAAGCCTGCAGTGAGGCAAGCTGCAGCTTTGTTGAAAAGCATATGGCGGGCTGTAGTGACTGCCAGAAGATATATAATGAATTACAGGAAAACAACGTTGATGAAGTGCTTGCAAAGGAATCAAAAGGAGTACTTGAAAGACATGCAAAAAAAGAGCGTAATGCAGCATACAAGGCAGGAGTTGTGATTGCCGCAATACTTCTACTGCCAATTGTCATTACATTTATAGTACAGCTTGCAACTGGTATGGGTTTAGGCGTATTTTCGGTTGTTACTGCTTCTATGATGCTTGTTGCAGCACTTACGGTAGTTCCGCTTATGTCTACGAATAACCGTCTGTTAAAATGTATTCTTGCAGGCGTTGCATCACTTATGCTTATATTGTTTTTCGTTGACCGGATGAATGGCGGAGGAAACTTCCTTTTTTGGGCTATACCTACAGTATTTGGTATATCAATAGTGCTGTTTCCGATAGTGATATGTCTTGTGTCACTTCCACCGGTACTTAGTGACAAGAAAGCACTTATAACAATGACATGGGATACATTGTGGCTATTCCTTACAATGTTTATAGTGTATTATCATTCTGGTTTTACAGGTATGAAAGACGGATATACAGTAGCTGTTGTACTTATGCTTGGTGTATGGCTTGTATTTCTTGTAATCAGATATCTTCCTGTCCATGGACTGATGAGAGCCGGAATTAGTACGATAATATCTGTATTATGGGTTGTTTTTGCCGATGATTTTCTTGAGTTTATTCTCTACAAAAGGAAGGTGCTTACAATAAGTCATATGAATCTGTCTGATTGGAGCACGGCTCTTAGTATTAATGGAAATATATTTTTTATTACTTTAGTGTCTGGCTGTGCAATAGGCTTGGTACTTATAGGTATTGGTGCGTTGCTTATGAGAAAGAAA
>ULMM01051605.1_pt1 | contig 11853 bp, 13 predicted proteins | sample 1951661 | NCBI WGS metagenome assembly ULMM01 (sample SAMEA4835551, study PRJEB28245) | human gut metagenome | biome: gut microbiome; material: fecal sample | place: Denmark | collected 2008 | reverse complement strand
TAAAATAATGAATCAAGAACTAATTTGCAATAGAAATTATGTTTTAAAAAAGGTTTTATCAAATGATAATTATAAAAATATAATAAAAGACATAATACAGAGCATATTAGAAATAGAAATAAAATCAATAAAAATAAACAGTTATATAGACACTTTGGAAAAATATATACCAGCATATGAGAAAATGGGAATACTAGATGTAAGAGTAACAACTTCCAGAGATGAAGAATTAAATATAGGAATCCAGTTTTTAGATGGAAAACATATTCAAAAAAAGATAGCTTTGTATTACTTATTTGTTCATTCAAATCAGATTTATTATGGAGACAATAGAAAAACAGCTAAGACTATTACTATCAATATATTAGATTTTGTTTATTATCAAACATTAGCATATCACAAAAAAGAAATATTGAATAAATTCAAATCAATCGATTTCAGTGAGGAAAAAGCTGAAACTCATATCATTGAATTACCCAAATTTAAAATTATAAATCAAAAAAATATATCAAAAAAAGAGCAATGGATTGCATATTTTAAAGGAGAGGAGGGAGATATAATAGAAAAAATAAAAGAAGAAAACATATATATAAGATATTTAGATGAATTAATAAAAGAATATTGGAGAAAAGAAAGAATATAAAAGGAAATTGCACTTTTAAGGTGCAATTTCCAAAATAAAAATTAATTAACTAATGTGCTGAATTAGAGCCTTTTTTTAAGGTTATTTTAACAACAGTACCTTCTTCTACTTTTGAATTAGCTGGAGGATCCTGAGAAACTACATTACCTGAACCATCAATAGAAACATTTAAATTTAAATTATGCAAAGCATTTATTGCTTGAGCTGAAGTCTTTAAGTTAAGGTCAGGAACTGTAACAGAGGTTTTGGCAGTATTAGTATTATCATAAAGCATTACTATAGACCCATTAGAAAGTGATACACCAGGTTTTGGAACTTGGTCAGAAACAGTAGTAGCATTTTTATTCTGAGTAGTAATAGATTTTACTTTAAAGCCAGCAGAAGTTAAAACTTTTTCAGCTTCTGTAAAAGTTTTATTACGTATATCAGGAATTTGTACTAAATCTGAAGAACTACTATCAGTAGAATCAGAAGGTACACCCATATATGGCAAAATTTCAGTTAACATTTGTGAAGCAACAGGAGCTGCTACTTGGCCACCTTGTTGACCTTTATCCAAACCATAGAAACATACAAGCAAAACAATTTGAGTATCTTCTACAGGAGAAATAGCAACAAAAGATGCTACATAACCATCACTTTCTTTACCATCTGGAGGTTCAGAAGTACCAGTTTTTCCACCAACAGAATAACCTGTAACAGCACCACGGTATCCGGTACCATCAACAACAACAGATTTCATTAAATCTTTCATTGTATTAGCAGTTTCTTTAGAAAGAACCTGTCTAACTTCTGTAGGACTAACAGTTGTAACAGCGCCTGTATCAGTATTAGTAATTTTATCAACAATCATTGGTTTCATTAAAACACCATCATTAGCAATTGCAGAAATTGCAGTAATCATTTGCAAAGGTGTTATATTAAGCCTTTGACCAAAAGACATAGTGGCAAGTTCAACATCTGCAACACTGGATTCCTTAGTAAATAATGAATTAGATTCACCATATAGTTTACTTCCAGTAGTATCAAATAAACCATAAGCACGATAATATTTATATAATGTAGAAACACCAATTTTTTTACCTAGTTGCATCAATGCAGGGTTACATGACTTCTCCAAAGCTTTTCTTAAAGAAAGAGAACCATGAGGAACTGTACTCCAACAACTAATTTTTTTATCAGCCACCTGTTCATAACCATTGCATACAAAATCCCCTTCAACATCAGGAGTTGTAACATGCTCCTCTAAAGCAACAGAAGCAGTAATTAATTTAAATACTGAACCAGGTTCATATAAATCAGAAACGCATTTATTTTTCCACATTGTATGTAAAGCATCATTCTTCTCATCTGATGAAAGGGAATTATAAGTTTTTGAAAGAGAATCGTTTGGAGTAAAAGGCGTATTTAAATTATAGTCTGGGTAATCAGCCATTGCTAAAATTTTCCCTGTTTTAGGATTCATAGCAATACATGTGCCACCTTTTTTTGCATTCAAATTTATACAAGCTTGTTTTAAATACTTTTCTACAATGGATTGAATATTAAAATCTATTGTCAAAGTTAGATCACTACCATTTTCAGCAGAAATATAAGTTTCTTCTGCATTTGGAATTTCTTCTTGGTCACTACCTTTTGAACTAACAATTTTTCCAGGAGTACCTTGCAAAACAGAATTATATGTAGATTCTAATCCAACAATTCCAGAATTATCAGTACCACAAAAACCTAAAACATTTGAAAGTACCGTATCATAAGGATAATAACGTTTTGTATCTTCATCAATATTTATACCAACAGAAATTTTATTATCTTTCATCCATTGTTGCAATGTTTCAACTTTATTTTGTTCTATTTTTTTAGCAATTGTTTCAACATGAGAAGTACTCTTAACTTTTTCTAAAGTTTCGTTGTAGTCTAATTCAAAAATATCAGATAAGCCTTTAGCCACTTTTTCTTTAAGTGCTTCAGATTTCTCATCTGTATCATCAACAATTTTTGTTGGATTTATAGTTATAGTATCTACAGAAGCACTACTTGCTAAGACCTTTCCAGTAGAATCATAAATATTTCCACGTTTAGGGCTAATAATTTGATTAATTGTCTGTTGAGAATAAGCTTTTTCTTTTAAATAAGAACCATCAACAAACTGAATAACAGCTAGCCTACTAGCAAGCAAAACAAAGATAATGATAGTAACTAAAAATATTATTTTTAATTTTTTGGTATGTACAAAATTTTGCGAAGTAAATTCGCTATTAATATTTAAAATTTTCTTGTTATTTTTATTATTGTTCACATTTTTATTCATATCTTCACCATTCTTTTGTTAATTTTATAAAAATATTTTATAATAAAAAACCTTAAAAATCAATAATTTTATAAAAAAAGGAGATAAAAATGTTATCTATAACACAAACAATTTCACTAATAGGATTAGAGGGGAGATTAGTAGAAATACAAACAGATATAACAGGAGGCCTTCCAAAATTTGAAATAGTAGGATTACCAGATATTACAGTAAAAGAGTCAAAAGAAAGAATAAAATCAGCAATAAAAAATACAAATGTAGAATTAAACAGTAGAAAAATTTTAATAAATTTAGCACCATCAGACATCAAAAAAGAAGGGAGTGGATATGATTTACCAATTGCAATAGGAATACTATTAGCAATTGGAGCAATAAAAAGGTTTGATTCAAAATCAACAATATTTACAGGAGAATTAGCATTAGATGGAAAAGTAAATAAAATACAAGGAATATTACCTATGTGTATAGAAGCAAAAAAATGTAGAATAAAAACAATTATAGTACCAAAAGAAAACGAAAAAGAAGCAATGATAATAGAAGGATTAAAAATAATACCAGTAGCAACACTTAAAGAAGTAATAGAATATATAAATCAGAATAAAGAACCAAAAAAAGAAAGAAGAAAATTTGATTTTCAAAAAATAGACTGTAAAAGATATAATATAGACTTTTCAGATGTAAAAGGACAGGAAAATGCAAAAAGAGCATTAGAAATAGCAGCAGCGGGAAGACATAACTGTATTTTAACAGGAAGTCCAGGAGGAGGTAAAACAATGCTTGCAAAAAGGTTACCAACTATTTTACCAGATTTAAGTTTTGAAGAAGCATTGGAAATAACTAAAATTCATAGCATAGCAGGTATATTAAAAAGTGAAACAGGGATAATAACAACCAGACCATTTAGAACACCACATCATACAATATCAACAACTTCAATGGTAGGAGGAGGTAGAATACCAAAACCACGGAGAAATAAGTTTAGCACATTATGGAGTATTATATTTAGATGAAATATTAGAATTCAGAAAAGAAACATTAGAAACACTTAGAGGGCCATTGGAAGACAAAGAAATAACAATATCCAGGTTATGGGCAAGTTTAACATATCCATGTAATTTTATGTTAGTAGCAAGCATGAACCCGTGTCCATGTGGATATTATGGTAGTAATATAAAAAAATGCACATGTAGTCAGACAGCAATAAAAAATTATTTATCAAAATTAAGTGGACCATTACTAGATAGAATAGATATAAATGTAAATGTAAAACCATTAAAATATCAAAACTTTGAAGTAAAAATAAAGCCAGAAACATCAAAAGAAATAAAAGAAAGAGTTGAAAAAGCAATAAAAATTCAGAGAGAAAGGTACAAAAATATAAATATTTTATACAATAGTGAATTAACACCGGTTTTTATAGAAAAATATTGTGAGTTAGATAATCCAGGAAGAAAAATAATTGAAAAAGCATTTGAAAATTACGGGTTAACAGCAAGAACATATACAAGAATACTTAAGGTAGCAAGAACAATTGCAGATTTAGAAGAAAATGAAAAAATAACAGCACAGAACATAGCAGAGGCAATACAATATAGGTTTGTAAATTAACCATGAAAGGATTTTAACAAATGCAAAATATAAAAACGATAAATATTGATGATAAAGACTATCCAGAAAATTTAAAAAGACTAAAAAAAGCACCAAAACAAATATATGCAATAGGAAACATAGAATTACTAAATAAAGAAAACTTAAAAATAGCAATTGTAGGAGCAAGAAAAAATACTGAGTATGGCAAAAATATGGGATTAAATTTCGCAAAAAAATTAAGTGCCAAAGGGATAACAATAATCAGTGGATTAGCAAGCGGAATAGACAGCTATGCACATATAGGTGCAATGACAGAAAAATCAAAAACAATAGCAGTATTACCATGTGGTTTACAAAAAATATATCCAAAAGAAAACCAAAAATTATATGAAGTAATTATAAAAAATGGAGGATTAGTAATAACAGAATACCATAAAGATATAGAAGCAGATAGTAGCAAGTTTACAGAAAGAAATAGAATAGTAGCAGGGTTAAGCAATGGAGTGTTAGTAGTAGAAGGAGATTATAGAAGTGGAACAAGAAATACTGTAAAAATAGCAAAAGAACTCAATTTACCTATATTTTGCATACCGAGTAATTTAGAAAGTAAAAAAGGATATGTACCAAATCTTATTATAAAAAATGGAGGAAATTTAGTAACAAACGAAAATGATATTATAGGAAAAATTAAAAATATAGAATCTCCAAAAAAAGAGAAAAAAACAAAATTTGAAGATAACATAGAAAACTTATTCTATAAAATGTATAACATAGAAAAAAGAATCAAAAGTAATTATAAAATATATGAGTACATAACCAATAATCCTATTGATGTAGATGAACTTATACAAAAAACAAATATGGATATTAAACAAATAAATTATGAAATAACAATGCTAACAATAGAAGAAAAGATAAAGGAACTACCTGGGCAAAAATATGTAAAAATAAATAGATTGGAATAATATAAAATGGAAAACAATCATATATTAGGAAAAATAGGAGAAAAAATAGCAGTAAAATATCTTCAAAAACAAAATTATAAAATTATTACTACTAATTTTTATACAAGAAAAGGCGAAATAGACATAATAGCAAAACAAAATAAAGAAATTATTTTTATAGAAGTAAAGACAAGAACTAGCGAAGAATTTGGCAAACCAGCAGAAGCGGTTACATATTATAAAGAAAAACATATGTATCAAGCAGCAAAATATTATATTTATAAGACTAACCAGGAATCTGAATATATCAGATTCGATGTAATAGAAATATATATAAAAAACGGAAAAATAAAACTAAATCACATAAAGCAAATATTGTAAAAGCAATAATAACATGTTATAATATCGAAAAATAAAAAATATTTCATAGGAGGAATAACATTATTATGCCAACAATATTAGAAGAAACAAAATTTATAATGAACAAATATAATATAAAAGCTGATAAAAAATTAGGACAAAACTTTTTAATAAAAGATGAAGCTGTAAATGAGATTATAGAAAGTAGCAAAATAACCAAAAGTGATTTAGTAATAGAGATAGGACCTGGGCTTGGAACATTAACAAAAGAATTACTAGAGAGAGCAGGAAAAGTAATATGTATAGAATTAGACGTTAGAATGGTAAAAATACTAAAAGAAAGATTTGCATTATATAATAATTTTGAAATCATAAATGAAGATGTGCTAAAAGTAGATTTAAAGTCAATAATCCGAAAAGAAAAAAATGAAACTATAAAAGATGCAAAAATTGTAGCAAATTTACCATATTATATAACAACGCCAATAATAATGAAACTATTAGAAGAAAAACTAGACTTAAAAACAATAACAGTAATGGTACAAAAAGAAGTTGCAGATAGATTAACTGCATTACCAGGTACTAAAAAATCAGGAGCAATCACATACAGTGTACATTATTATGCAGAAGCAAAAGAAATACTAGAAGTAGCTCCAGAAAGTTTTATACCAGCACCTGAAGTAACATCAGAGGTAATACAATTTGAAATTAGAAAAGAACCTCCAGTGCAAGTAAAAGATGAAAAAAAATTATTCCAAGTCATTAAATGTGCATTTACACAAAGAAGAAAAACATTATTAAATTCTTTAGTAAATACAAATATTTTAAAAGACAAAGAACAAGGTATAGAAATTTTAAAAAAATTAAACATAAAAGAAAACACGAGACCAGAAGAATTGAGTTTAGAAAATTTTGCGAAAATTACAGATACAATAGTAAAAAATGTTGCAAAATAAATATAAATATAGTATACTCTATGCAGAAACCAAAAGTAAATATTTGATTGGAGGGCATAATTATGCGGAAATCAAGAAAGCCATTTATGGTAGAATTTTCTGGAACACCAGAGGCAGGAAAAACTACAGCAATAAGAGTTGTAGCAAATATGCTTGAAGAAGTAGGGTGTACAACACTAATACTTAATGAATCTGCTGAAAAATTACCAAAAGAAATACCAAAAGGAATATTTGATGCAAATTTATGGATGCATTATATAACACAAGCTGGAATTTTACGAGCAACATACACAAATGTTGATATAGTACTTATCGATAGAGGAATTATCGATAGCCAATTTTATGCTTGGAAGTTTTATAAAGAAAAAATGGCATCAATAGAAGAGTATCAAGACTTTCAGAAACAATGCTTAAAAGGAGTTGACCCTGATTTGTTTTTGGGATTAAAAGTTTTACCTAAAACAGCAGTAAGTAGAAGAGGAGCCGAAGGTAGAATTGTAAATGAAAAATATATTGAAAGATATAACGAACTTTTCATTGAATATTTTAAAAGAATCCAGTTAAATAAAAGCCTGATCGAAACAGATGAAATGAATATAGCAGAGATGAACAACAAAATCTTTGAAACAATTTTATATGCTTTTAATTAGGTCTTATAAGGCACAAGAGTTATAGCTTTTGTGCCTTATGATATTAAATCATATTTTAGAAAGGGTAATATAAAATGAATAAATTTATAGAAAAAATACAAAAAATAAGCAAAAAAAATGGAAAAACAGCGATATTTGTAGATATGGATGGAACTATCACTGTATACAATGTATATCCAGAACATGATGTAGCAAAAAAAATGGAAGAAGAATACGAACAAGCAGAACCAGCTAGTTATGTTATAGAATTATTAGAAAAAATAGAAAAGATGCAAAATATAGACATATATATTTTAACATTATCAAAAAGTAAAAAAATCACAGAGCAAAAGAAAAAATGGCTAAAAAAGCATGTACCATTTATAAAAGAAGAAAATTGGATAATAATAACAAAGGAAAATAACGAATACTCAAAAGAAAACAGAGATATTATAAAAGCGGAAAAAATGAAAGAAAAAAATAATGAATATAACAAATTAATACTACTAGATGATGATCATAAAATTTTAAAAGAAACACAAAAAATATTAGGAGAAAAAGGGCAAGTATTTCACATTTCGTCAATTTTGGTATGAAATAGTGAAAAAATATTCTCAAAACAATTTAAATATGATATAATAAAAAAGAATGATTAAAATAAGATATTTAGAAGGGATGGTGTGAAAATGAATCAAATATTAGTAACAGAAAAACTATATGTAACACCAGAACTAAAAAGAAAGAAAAAAGTATATAAATTTAATTTTTTAATATCATTAATATTAATAATAATATTAGTATCAATATTTATATACGAAGATTATGGAAGAAATAAAAGTGAACAGGTATCACAGCAGATACTAGCAGATATAAATGAAACACAAGAAGAAAACAACAAAATAAAGCAACAAAGTGATGTTTTAACAGTAGTATTAAACAATGCACAAGAAGATTTAAAAGTACAGCCATTAGAAAATAGTAAAGAAAATGCATTATCAAGTAAAAAGACTACAAGTAACGGATATAGCTATTGTACAATTGCAAAAATAGAAATTCCAAAATTAAATTTAAGTTATCCAGTAATAGAAGGAGAAACAGGAGACGAAAAAGAAACAGAAGAATTATTAAAATTATCGCCATGCAAATTAGCTGGACCAAATCCAAACGAAAAAGGAAATTTCTGCATAGTTGGACATAATTATAGAAATCAAAAGTTTTTTAGTAAAGTACCAACATTAAAAATAGGTGAGCAAATATTAATAACAGACTTAACTAAAGATACAGAAGAAAAAGTAGAATATAAAATATACAGAAAATACACAGTAGTACCAGAAGATCTTAGTTGCTTAGAACAAAAAAATAATGAAAAAAAAGAAATAACACTTATTACATGTACTAATGACAGCAAACAAAGAGTTATCGTAAAAGCAAGAGAAGTAAAATAGAGAGGAAACCTCATTTAAGAAGTTTCCTCTTTTTCGAGTTTAGGAATATATTGAATACATATAACAAGACATTCATATAGCGGAAATGAAGAAAAATCTTCATCAGGAAAGAGTTTATAAGAAAAAGATAAATGCAAAGAACCATAGTAATCTACAAACTTTTTAAACATTTCAGTAATTGATACAAGTTGTTCATCTGAAAATGAAAAATACCAAGTACTAGCTTGTGCAAGAATGATATCTCTAATATATTCCAAAGACTCGGGTAAAATAAAATAACGAATATTTTCTTTTGCTAAAAAACCAATTTTGGTAATCCGATGCATCATAAAAATCCCCCTTTGGTTTTAATAATAATATAATAGCATAATAAAAAGAAAAGTCAATAACAAAAGATGTAAAAAAAATTAAAAAATTTTGCTAAAACACTTGCAAATTTTAAAAACTTATATTAAAATCTAATTGAAGTGGTAAAAAGTGACACAAAGTGGGAGAAAATGAAGAGAGGTGAAGCCAGATGTTAATGGGAGAATATAGCCATTCTTTAGATACAAAAGGAAGGTTAATAATGCCAGCAAAATTAAGACAAGACATCGGTGAAAAATTCATCTTAACAAAAGGATTAGATGGATGTTTATTTGCATTTTCCCAAACAGAATGGAACAACTTTGAAGAAAAACTAAAAAATTTACCATTATCAGATAAAAATGCAAGAAATTTTGTAAGATTTTTCCTATCAGGAGCTACAGAATGTGAAATAGACAAACAAGGAAGATTCCTAATTCCAACAAATTTAAGAACATCAGCAAAATTAGAAAAAGATGCAATAATAATTGGAGTAGGAACAAGAATAGAAATATGGAATAAAGAAAGATGGGAAAAATGTGATGAAGAAATATCAGCAGATGAAATAGCAGAAAATATGGCAAATTTAGGTATATAACTTGAAAAAGTTTATATAAAAATACATAAGAAAGATTTACAAAAGAAAATAAAACACAAAGGAAGAACAAACAAAAGTCAACAAAACTAAAGAAAATGCATACAAAGGAAAAAAGAACAAAAGAAAAAAATACAAAAGAAATTTAAATATACAAAAGTGTGCATAGTATACTTTTGACAAAACAGCTGGGTTTCCCAGCTGTATAAATGCTTAAAAAGAATACTTTAAGAGGTGTAAATTTGAAATTTGAACACAAACCAGTCATGTTAAATGAATGTATACAAGGCTTGCAAATAAAGAAAAACGGAATATATGTTGATGGAACATTAGGTGGAGCAGGCCATAGCAAGGAAATAGCAAAAAAATTGGAGAATACAGGGCTATTAATAGGGATAGATAGAGACGAAGAAGCATTAAAAGCAGCAAAAGAAAACTTAAAATTATATAAAAACGTAAAATACATACATGGAAATCATGACGATATAATAGAAATATTAAAAAGTGAAGATATAGAAGGAGTAGATGGAATACTACTAGATTTAGGCGTATCATCATATCAATTAGACGAAAGAAACAGAGGATTTAGCTATTTAGGCGAAAATACTTTAGATATGAGGATGGACAAAACACAACAATTAACAGCAAAAAAAATAGTTAATGAATATAGTGAAGAAGAACTAAGCAATATAATTTACGAATATGGAGAAGAACGATATGCTAAAAAAATAGCATATAACATTTGTAAAAAGAGAAAAGAAAAAACAATAGAAACAACAAAAGAATTAGTAGAAATAATAGAAAATTCAATACCAAAATCAAAACAAAATGATGGGCATCCTGCTAAAAGAACATTTCAAGCAATAAGAATAGAAGTAAATAATGAAATAAAACCATTATATAATACAATATTAAATTGCATAAAATGTTTAAAATCAAAAGGAAGATTATGTGTACTAACATTCCATTCATTAGAAGATAGAGCAGTAAAAAAAGCAATGTTAGAAGCAAAAGGAAGGTGTACATGTCCACCAGATTTACCATATTGTGTATGTGGTGCAAAATCCGAAGGAAAAATAATAAACAAAAAACCAATAATAGCAACACAAGAAGAGCAAGAAGAAAACCCAAGAAGTAAAAGTGCGAAACTTAGAATTTTTGAAAAAGCATAATAATAAAACAAAAGAAGGGAGGAAAAAGTAATAATGGCAAAAAATTATTATCAATTTGATACAAATCCTAGAAAAATTCAAACAGAAGAACCAGATATAAAACATAAAGAAAAAAAGACCAAAATAAAAATAGTAAAAGACAAGCCAAAACAACAAGTAAAAGTATCAAAAGAACAAAAAAGAAAACATGTAAAACTAACAATGTTAGCAATATTAGTATTTACAGTATTATTAGCCATTAGTTATCAAAACTCCCAAATAACAGTAAAATTCAATCAAATGCAAGACCAAAAAAAGAAACTATCAGCAATACAAAAAGAAAATGAACAATTAGAAATAAATATAGAAAATAGTTTAAATATAAAAAATATAGAAAAAGAAGCAAAAGAAAAATTAGGAATGGAAAAATTGACTAATAAACAAACAGTATATGTAACATTACCTAAAAAAGACTATGTAGAATCAGCATCAGAAAAAGTAGTAGTAAAAGAAGAAAGAAATTGGTTACAAAAAATTATAGATTATATATTTCCAAATAAATAAACAATACTTAGTAATTAAAACAAACAGCCTCTAATAAATATTATTAGAGGTGTTTTTCGCATGAATATATATAAAGTTATAAAAGATAAAACTAGAACAAGTAAAATATCAACCCAAAAAAGAATGAAAAATATACTATTCATATCATTTCTAATATTTATAATATTAATAGGAAGAATAGGATATATTCAAATAATACAGGGTGGAGAATTAAGCACAATGGCTTATGATCAACAGACATTAGACAGAGCAATAAATCCAAAAAGAGGGACAATATATGACAGTACGGGTAAGCACATATTAGCTGTAAGTAGCACAGT
>ULMM01033760.1_pt1 | contig 12173 bp, 18 predicted proteins | sample 1951661 | NCBI WGS metagenome assembly ULMM01 (sample SAMEA4835551, study PRJEB28245) | human gut metagenome | biome: gut microbiome; material: fecal sample | place: Denmark | collected 2008 | reverse complement strand
TTTTAGGAGGTATAAAGATGACAAAATATATCGACGCAGACAATCTGATTAACGAATTATCAGCGGCGTGTATGCCGATATACGAAAAGGGCATAACAGGCATTCTGGGTGATAACAGCAGCATTGCCGATATAATCAACGAACAGCCTACCGCAGACGTGCAGGAAGTGAAACACGGATATTGGAAAAGTCAGAAACAAAGCGGCTTTTATCGCCTGGCGGATTATGAGTGTAGCATTTGCGGCTATGATAATGATGAAACGCCTGATTACTGCGCCTTTTGTGGTGCAAAAATGGAGGGATTTGACGATTGAGAGATATGCAACTTAACGTTAATTTCCCGTTAAGACCTTGCCTTGTAAATGGCGAAAAGATGTTATTTCATATGTGGGGCATAGGTCGGAATGAAACCATAGGTATCGTAGAGGACGCTAATGGGTCGATAATGGCAGTTTTCCCTAAAGAGTATATGCATGAAGAGGGTGATTCTGAGTGAAAGCACGAACAAACATCGTCAAACAAAGCGACATTAAGAAAGAAGTCGCAAAGGAAATGCAGAAAAGATATAGCGAACTGCAAGGCGAGATAATGCAGGATATCACAGAACAGATAATGGCGACTGTTTTGTGGACGCTGGATAAGTGGTACGGCTGGAAAGGCAAACGCCTGCGTGCATTTATCAACGCAGTAAATAGCACGTTTGACATCATGGACACGGCTGAATTCGATAACGACAATAACGCCAGCTATCTGAAAGAAACATACGGCATTGACCTGTCGGAACTGATATCAACGGAAATGACTGACAGGGTGCAGAAAGGCGGTTGAAATGACAGTAAAAGAATATTTGCAAAACGCCTATAAAATCGAACGGCGTGTAAAAATCATCGAAAACAAGGTCAAGAAACTGCGGTCGCAACTAGAATATGCTGGCATTTCTTACGAAAATACAGGTGCTAGTCATGGCAGTTGCAATGGCGACAAGATGTCAAACACCATTGAACGCATAGCAGAATACGAACGCAGACAGCAGGAACTAGCGCTGATACTGATTGACAAACGTTTGCAAATTGAACAATCCATTGACGCAGTGGCAGACGCAGACCAGCGAGAAGTTCTTGAACGGCGGTATCTTTTTTATCAGCGCTGGGTCGGAAAATTCAACAAAGAAAACGGTGAATACATAATGGGGATCACTGACTATATGAACTATTCAGAACGCACAATATATAAAATTCACGGCGAAGCCCTGAAACATATCATCGTTCCAAAAGAATGCAGTTAAATGCAGTGAAATGCAGTTATTAATCTGCTATACTGTATAATAGCCCGATAGGGCGAAAGGTCAGTTGGTTATCTTCTCAATAAAAGCCAACCTCATTTTTACGCCTGAGGGCTAGCCCTCAGGCAATGTGCAGGGGCGGTGCGCCATCACTTAACCTGCTCCATGTTTTTTACTTCTTTTGTTTTAGATCTCCTGATTCCGCTATGGCATTAGCTGTGGCGGATATATCGGTCGATACTGCGATGATGTTGACACCGATACCAATCAGCCACACACACCTCTTAGCAATGTGTCCCACGTGTGGCATTTTTTATTTTCGGAGGGCGGCACCATGAAAGACTTTGCCTATTCTTTTTACCGCTCGGCAGCGTGGAAGAAGTGTCGCCAATCCTACATTGACAAACGCATATTAATCGACGGCGGTCTTTGCGAAGAATGTCATGAACGTGCTGGATATATCGTTCATCACAAAACATTGTTGACGCCAGCGAACATTCGTGACCCTGAGGTATCATTAAACCATGCCAACCTCGAATTCGTATGCAAAAAATGTCATGATAATTTCGAGGGTCATTTTTACCAAAAATCGCCTAAAAAATTAACAAAATGTGAATTTGACGCATCGGGTATGCCCATGCCCCCCTCAAATTTGGACTGAATTTTTTCTTAAGATACCGAGGGGGCAAAGGTCATTTTTTACGCACGATAAAATCTCATAAGGGGGGTGTAATCTGACAATGGCAAAAATCAAAAAGAATTTGAGTGAGTTGCGAAAAGCTGTGGATAGCTGTGAACCGGCTAAGAGAGAGCTGGGCATAAAGCTGTTAGATCAGCTAGACTACATGGAAAATTTGCTGAGCGAGTATCAGAAAAAGATAAAAGCAGAGGGTGCGATCATCGAAGCAACAAACGGCAATGGTTTTACTGTCAAGACAGAGCACCCTGCAAGTAAAGCGTATGCAACGTTAATCGGAAAATACAACGCAATGGCAAAGACAGTTGAAGATATTATTCTCGACAGCCTGCAGAAGTCTGAGGGCGACGAACTGTTGGAATTTCTGGGCGGTGCAAAGCGTTGACGGAGTTTGAAAAATATTTTACTGGCATTTATGACGGAAATATCGTTGCTTGCGAAAAAATGAAAAAGGTTTCCGAAATGCTGCTGAACAGATTTGCAAGCCCCGATGAATTTCATTTTGACGAAGCTATTGCAACACGGCACACGGATTTTATAGAAAAATTCTGTAAGCTGCCGTCTGGAAAACTAGGTCAGCCGTTGAAGCTGGAGTTGTTTCAAAAAGCAAGACTGCAAGCATTATTCGGTTTTGTTGACGATAACAACCTACGCCAGTATAACGAATGTTTAATAATTGAAGGGCGAAAGAACGGTAAGACAACAGAAATTGCGGCGGTCGAAAATGATATGCTAGTCAATGACGGAGAGGGTTCACCGCAGATATATAACGTCGCCACAATGCTAGATCAGGCAAAACTGGGTTTCAACGCCTGCTACAAAATGATAAAACAATCGCCGCTGCTGAGCAAGCATATTCGCAAACGTGCAGCCGATTTGTATTTCCCATTGAACATGGGATTTATAAAAGCCCTTGCGAGCAACTCAAACAGCCTTGACGGATTGGACGTTCACTGCGGTGTTATCGACGAATTGGCGGCAATAAAGAACCGAGATCTATATGATTTGATAAAGCAAGCAATGGGTGCTAGACAGCAACCCATTTTATTTTGCATTACAACAAACGGCTTTGTCCGTGGTGGTATCTTTGACGCCCAATATGAGTATGCCAGCAATCTGCTATACGGACGGCTGACGGAAATCAACAAAAGGTTTCTGCCGTTTATCAACGAACTGGATAGCCCTGATGAATGGGATAAGGAAGAATGTTGGATAAAAGCAAACCCTGGGCTGGGTACGATAAAATCAATAGACTATCTGCGACAAATGGTGCAGAAAGCCAAAGATGACCCTAGCTTCAAAGCAACGGTTATGGTCAAGGATTTCAACCTTCCGCAGAATACCGAAAGCGGCTGGCTGACATGGGACGAGCTGAACAATGAAGAAACTGTCGTGGACTATCCGTTTAGATATTTCATCGGCGGTTTTGACGCTGCTGATTATATAGACCTTAACGCTGCAAAGGCTATCTGCAAAAAGCCTGATGATGATAGATTATATGTAAAATCTATGTACTGGATACCACAAGCCGTTCTTGACGCTGACGCTGAAAAGGGTGACAGACGCGGACGAGATAGTGTGCCATATGAACTGTGGAAATCGCAAGGTCTGCTGAGGACGTGTGAGGGAAACAAGGTCAACAAGCGTGTTATCCTAGACTGGTTTTTGGAACTGAGGGATAAGGAAGATATTTATCCGTTGGCTATCGGCTATGACCCTTGGCACGTTTCGGACGAACTGATAAAAGCGTTTGAAGAAGAGTTTGGCAAGGGTGTTTTAGTGCCTGTGCGCCAGGGTGTTATAACACTGTCTGACCCGATGAAGAACCTGAAAGCTGAATTTCAGCGACACAACATTGTTTACGGCAACAATCCGATTGACAAATGGTGTTTCCTGATTCCGGCTGTCAAAACGGACGTCAACGGCAACATTCAGCCGTGTAAGAAATCTGACCGAACGCAGAGAATAGACGGACTTGCGGCGCTGTTGGACGCATATGTGGTCTATTATAATCGGCAGGAAGAATTTGAGAGTTTGATATAAGGAGATAAAAGTGACAACCGAAGTAATTAACAATCTATTTGGCATAAAAGAAAGCTTTGAACTTCCGCAGGCACTTCTCGCTAAGCTTCTTGACAAAGCTGAAAAGGACAAGCTATGTAAGGAATTTGTCAAGCAAGGTTTCAACGGCAATAACGACTGCCTGCGTGACTATTTTCAAGAGAATAACGCAAACCGCAATAATCTAAAGCAGGATTATACGCCCGATTGTCTGTGCAAGTTGATTTCTAATCTTGCACCAAAGTCAGAAAAGATAATCGATATATGTGCAGGAACTGGAGCGTTGTCAGTTGGAATTGATAGGGATAGTTTCTTTCAATGCGAAGAATTATCGCAGATGAGTATCCCTGTGCTACTTCTCAATCTTGCGTTGAGAAATAAGAATGCTGTGGTTCTGCAAAAAAACGTCCTGCTCGACAAAGTGCAGAAGGTCTATAAGTTGAGTAAAGCAGACGAGTTCAGCGATATAGAAGTTGTTGACACATATGAGGAAAACGCAACGGACGTTGTTATATCAAACCCACCTTATTCACTGAAATGGGAGCCAAAGTCAGACCCACGCTTTGAGTGCTATGACCTTGCGCCTGCTAAAGCTAGTGACTATGCGTTTGTGCTTGACGGCATTCAGGCAAGGTATGATGAGGTTTATCAAGAAAAAGAGTCATGGCAATGTTTTAAGGAATTTCATTTGTCGGGAATGTTCCCATGATAAACAACAACAGACAGAAAGGGGTGAAAAAAATGGGTCTGATAAATCGTTTTAAAAACAGGTCGCAGGTAGTGACCCGATATAAGATGATGACGGAAATCGGCAACGGCTATTATAGTTGGGACGGCAATGTTTATCGGTCGGACTTGGTGCGTGCCTGTATTCGCCCAAAGGTCAAGGCTATCGGAAAACTGACCGCAAAGCATATCAGAAAATCATATAGTCGAAATGGTGACGGCAGTATCGAGATAAACCCTGAACCATATATGCGAATGCTGCTGGAAGAGCCAAATGAATTCATGACAATGCAGAAAATGTTGGAAAAAGTCGCAACGCAGTTGTGTTTGAACAACAACGCATTTATCCTGATTATCCGTGACGGCAACGGCTATCCTACTGAACTATATCCTATCCCTGCGGGCAGTGCGGAATGCGTATATATCGGCAACGATTTGTATTTGAAATTCACATTTTTCAACGGGCAAAGATATACGTTTCCGTATGCCGATATCATTCATCTGCGTAGTGATTTTTACAAAGACGATATTTTTGGAGAACGGCTGAGTGAAACGCTCACACCACTAATGGAAATCGTAACAACTACAGATCAGGGCATTGTCAAGGCTATCAAGAATTCGTCGATTATTCGCTGGCTGTTGAAGTTCACCAGTTCCTTGCGCCCTGAGGATTTGAAAAAGCAGGCGCAAGAATTTAGCGAACAGTTCATGAGCGTTCAGAACGGCACAGGTGTTGCGGCGGTCGACAGCAAGGCTGACGCAAAGCAAGTTGACGCCAAAGACTATGTACCAAATTCGTCGGTCATGGAGAAGACTACGCAGAGAATTTATTCACTGTTTAACACGAATGCAAATATCGTGCAATCGTGTTACACCGAAGACCAATACAACGCCTATTACGAATCGGAGATAGAACCAGTAGTAATGGAATTGGCTGGCGAATTTACACGAAAACTATTCAGCCGTATTGAAAGAGGATATGGCAACAAGATAGTTTTTGAAGCGTTCAATCTGAGCACTGCGTCGATGTCAACCAAGCTGAATCTGGTGCAGTTTTTTGACAGGGGTATCATGAACGCAAATGAAATCCGAAGCGTGTTCAATCTGGCTGACATTCCTTCGGGCGATCAATACTATGTCAGACTAGACACGGCAAAGATAGACAGCGGCGAGGGAGGTGAAAATGATGAAAATTAACGTCAAAGGTACTATCATTCCGAATGATGACCAGTGGATCTATGACCTTTTCGACATTGACGCCACTTCTCCTGCAAAGGTTTCAAAGGGTATAACTGCTGCGGCTGAAAAAGGCGAGCCGTTGGAAGTTTACATTAACTCTGGCGGTGGTGATATTTTTGCAGCGTCCGAAATCTATTCGGCAATCCGTGAATATTCAGGCGATGTCAAGATACACGTTGTCGGTCTTGCGGCAAGTGCGGCAAGCGTGATAGCGTGTGCAGGCAAGTCAGATATATCACCGACGGCACAAATTATGGTACATAACGTATCATCGGTGGCAAGCGGTGATTATCATGACATGGACAAGATGTCAGAGATTTTGCAGAAAGCCAATGAAACTATTGCAAACGCCTACATAACTAAGTCGGGCATGGCAAAGGAAAAGGCATTGGAAATCATGGATAAGGAAACATGGCTGACGGCTGATGAGGCGGTTGAGCTGGGATTGATAGACGAAATTGCAGGAAGCAAGAACGTCAAGTCACAGTTGGTGGCGGCTTACTGCGATATCATACCGCAGAACGTAATCGAAAAAATGAAAGCTGAGCGTGCTGATAAAAAGATAACAGCACAGGCAAGGCTAGACAAACTAAAGGAGGGTTATAAAAATGACAAGACAGGAAATGCTTGACAAGGCTCAGGCTCTTATCGACGAGGGCAATTTTGAGGAAGCCGAAAAGCTGATGAATGACGCTGAGAAAGCGGCAAAGACACAGGCAAATCTGAACGCTATGACAAAAGACCATGCGTCAGACACCATGAAAAATATCATTGAAAGGAATGAAAACAAGATGAACGAGAATGCGATCACACACACATCAAACATTTATGACAGCGTTGAGTACAGAACTGCATTTATGCACAACGTTCTCGAGGGCACACCAATCCCTGCGAAGTTTGCGAACGAGGCACAGTCCACAAAGACCACTGACGTTGCGGCTGTTATCCCATCAACAACCATGCAGAGAATCGTTGAAAAGCTGGAGGAACACGGCCAGATCTATGCTCTGGTAACAAAGACAAATATCAAGGGCGGCGTGACAATTCCTACTTCAAGCGCCAAGCCAGTTGCAACATGGGTTGCTGAGGGTGCAAGCTCTGACACACAGAAGAAGGCTACAGGTTCAATCACATTTAGCTACTACAAGCTGAGATGTGCTATCTCCATGTCACTCGAAGTTTCTGTGGTATCACTCGACTTCTTTGAGACAGTATTTGCTAATCAGGTAGCCGACGCAATGATCGTTGCTATCGAGACAGCAATCATCAAGGGCGACGGCTCTGGCAAGCCAAAGGGTATCACAAAGGAAACTGTTGTCAGCGGTCAGAACGTGAACGTTGCACTGGCAAGCGGCATTACATACGATACCCTGTGGGATATGAAGAAGAAGATTCCGTCAGGCTACAGAGCAGGCGTTAAGATGTTCATGAACTATGCAACATTCTGCGACATTCAGGCACTGACGGACACAAACGGACAGCCTATCGCTAGGGTCAACTATGGCCTTAACGGAGATATGCAGCCATCAATCCTTGGCACACCTGTTGTGTTCTCAGACGATATCGACGCTTATGCGGACACTGTATCGGCTGATACAATCGTTGCATTCTTCTTCCGCCCTGAGGACTATATCCTCAACACAAATCTCCAGATGACAGTCAAGAGATATGAGGACAATGACACCGAAGACCAGGTAACAAAGGCGGTCATGCTGGTAGACGGCAAGGTTATCGACAAGAACAGCCTTGTGACACTCACAAAAAAGAGCAAGTAATCATGACAAAAGGGGGCATAACGAATGCTTGAAAGTTTGAAAAAATCGCTGAGGATATCGCATAACAAGCTAGATAGCGACATTATGTCAAACGTTGACGCCTGCATGGAGGATCTAAAGCGTGTGGGCGTGTTCGTTCCCTTTGACGCTGACGATTGCAGTGCAATTCTGAAAAAGGCTATCGAAAACTATGTCAAATGGCAGTATGATTTCAACGGCAAAGGTGAAGATTTCCGCAAGAACTACGAGCGTCTGCGAGACGCACTAAGCCTGAACGAAGACTACACGGAGGGAATTTAACAATGTTTAATGATGTTGTAAAAATTGCCAAAGCAAAGATAGTTTCAGACGAAATAGGAAATCAAGAAAAGGTCGTTGACTGGGAGAATGCCAAAGAGGTTTTCTGCCAGATATCATCAATTTCACGTTCTGAATTTTACAGTGCCGCACAGGCAGGGTTTCAACCCACGCTGAAAATCAAAATGGCAGATTACTATGACTATGATGACGAGGATATGCTATTCTATAACGGTCGGGAATATCGTATCATACGCACATATGTTGCAGGGATAGCCATTGAGTTGACGGCTGAACGTTTTGGCGGTGATAGTTGATGAAATCGGTCGAGATTGATGTCAGCAAACTGGCAAAACAGGTCGCTGATGACCTGAAAGAATACAGCGAAGAAACTGCAAAGATAGTTGACGGCTGTATCGACGAGGTCGCAGACCAGTGTGTCGAAAAGTTGAAAGCCACATCACCACGCCGCACAGGCAAGTATGCCGAAAGTTGGAAAGCCGAAACAGTATACGCTAAGTCGGGCAACAAGCGTGTTGTTGTGCGTAACAAAAAATACTACTATCTGACACATCTGCTTGAGCATGGTCACGCAAAAAAAGGCGGTAAGGGCAGAGTAAAAGCATTTGTGCATATCAAACCTGTTGAAGAATATGCACAAAAGACGCTGCCTGAGTTGATAGAAACGAGGTTGAAGAAATGAATTTGACATTGGCTGACATACGTTCACGATTAACGGCTATCGACGAACTGAAAGACAAGGTCGCATACTATTCATCACGTGATGAAATGAAAACGCCATACTGTGTGTTCTATCGTGAAAGCACCATAGACAGCGGAGACGATATGCACCCCGCAAGCCTGCGAGAGCAGACGATAGTCATTGAATTGTACACTAGGAAAATCGACGTTGAATTAGAAACGGCTGTTGAAAAGCAGTTTTCAGATTTTGATTTGGAAAAGTCTGAAAACTGGATTGAGGACAGCAAGGAATATCAGATAAGATATTCGTTTACCAATTATTTGAAACAAGGGAGAAAACAATGCGATATTTAGGCGGCAAATGCAAGATTGCAAAACCTCTCTCAGAACTCATCTTACAAAAAAAGGAAAACGCTAAGACGTTTGTAAGTTTGTTCTGCGGCGGCTGTGCAATCGAAACAAAATTAGCACCACATTTTGAAAATGTTATATGCAATGACCTACACCCATATCTGATAGCTATGTATCAGGCATTACAAAACGGCTATGACTTGCCCGAAAATATATCCGAAGAACAATATAGATATATCCGTGAACATAAGGACGAGGATAAGGCATTGACTGGCTTTGTGGGTTTTGGATGTTCATTTGGCGGCCGTTGGTTTGACAGCTATGCCCGAGACAAAAATGGTGTCAATTATGCCAAGCAAGGTAGGAATGCTATAATGCGAGATTTTGAAAACCTTAAAACGGCAAAATTCACCTGCGCTGATTATCGTAGTGTTGACATTCCTGACGGATCTATAGTATACGCTGACCCACCATATGCTGGCGTTACAGGCTATTCAACAGGCAAATTTGATAGCACTGAATTTTGGGAATATATGCGAAAAATCAGTGAGAAAAACACAGTATTTATTTCGGAACTGCAAGCACCTGACGATTTTGTTTGCGCTTGGCAAAAAGAAATTTTAAGAACGTTAAATGGTAATAGCAAACGCCCAAAATCTGTTGAAAAATTATTCGTACATAAATCACAAATTTAAAAAGGAGGAATTAAAATGGCTGAAACAAAGAAAGCCCCAAGCAATATTATTCTTGGTAGCGGTTATATCTACTATCAGGATTTCAACGGTGAAACAGTGCCTGATGTTGATACTATCTGCACAGAAGCCAATGTTTTGGGCTATATCCAGGGCGGCGCAACCCTGTCTTATAAGCCGACATTTTACACCGCAAGTGATGATGATGGCACACATCAGAAGACAATCATCACCGAAGAAGAAGCTATGCTGAAAACTGGTATCATGGTATTCAACGGCAATACCCTTGATGTTCTCTGCGATACCGCAAGAGTTACAGAAGATACCAGCAAGAAACGTAGAACTGTCAAGATTGGCGGTCTGAAGAATATGCGTCGTAAGAGATATGTTCTGTGTTTCCACCACGTTGACGCAGTTGACGGAGATATATGGGTCATGATCGTGGGCAACAATCAGAGCGGTATCGAACTGGCATTCACAAAGGACAAGGAAACTGTTATCGACGCAGAGTTCAAAGCACTGCCAAGCGACAGCGAGGGAACGCTGATTACCTACATCGAAGAAGACAAGTCGATAAGCGCTACATAAGCAACACAAATACACAGCCTGCTGAGATTTTCAGTGGGCTGTTTTTTGGAGGTGTAAAAAATGCCAAAGACGTTGAATTTTAGCAAAATGCAAAAACCTAGCCTGCGCATTGAGCTGGCTGACGAAAAGCATACCACGATATTTGTTATGCCACCCACAAAGGGCGAGATTGAAGCGTTCGGGGAAATATCCGCAAAGCTAGGCGGCAACAAGCTAGACGAAGCAATCGAAATGTGCGCAAAACTGATGTCACATAATATCGCAAAAATACCGATAACGGCTGAAACACTGGCTGATTGGGACATATACGACATTCAAACATTCTACCGCACATATATCGACTATCTGCTGGAAATCAAAAACGCAAAAAACTAGCACTCCCCTACTATCCACCGCAGGATAGGGAGGGGGAGAAATATGAAATTTCCTCAACGTGGGAAAAGTTAGTTGCGGACTATATGGGTATATCACTATATGATGTTGATGATATGGACTACTATGACTATCTGCTGATACGTCGTGACGCCTTTATCGCACGGCTCAGGCAGACGGAGAGCGGTCAAGAGTACCTAGATAACGCATATAGGCTTACCCTGACGAAGCCTGACCGACAGGCTTTACGAGAAAATTTTGGAAAGGGGGTAATGATAGGTGGCAAAAAGTAGCATAAAGGGCATTACTATCAAAATAGGCGGTGACACCACAGGTCTTGACAAGGCGCTGAAAGAAACGAACAAGAAGAGCCGTGAGCTGGAGAGCGAATTGAAAGCGGTCGATAAAGCTCTAAAGCTAGACCCGAACAACGTCACATTGGTAAAACAAAAACAAGACCTACTGAAAGACAGTATCAAAGAAACAAAGTCAAAGTTGGACGTGCTGAAAGAAGCACAATCGCAGGTCACGGCACAATATAAAAAAGGCGAGATAGACGCAGGACAGTATCGTGCGTTTCAGCGTGAGTTGGAAACAACGAAGTCGAAGCTGTCAAGTCTGAAAGACGAGAAGAAAAACATTCACGTTATCGGCACGGCATTTAAGGAAGCCAAAGACAAGGTCGAACCTGTCATAAAGAAAGTCGAAAAAGTCGGTTCTGTCATAGGCGGTGCGACAAGCAAAGCCGTAAAGTTCACGGCAACACTGGGTAAGATAGACACGGCTATGATAGGCAAGGCGGCTGACGGTTTCAAAAAATACACGCAGACCATAGGTGTTGGTCTTGCAGCTGTAACAACGGCGCTTGCGGCAAATGTTGAAGCAAGCCGTGAGTGGAACAGCGATATGACCAAATTGAAAACAAACGCCGAAACCAGCGGCAACAATTTTGATTTTATGAAATCAAAAATGCAAGATTTGGTGGCTATCACAGGCGAATCCGATTCCAGCATTGAAGCGTTATCAAACCTTATGGCTGTCGGTTTCAGCGATGAACAAATGACGCCTGCTATAAATGCACTCAGCGGAGCAGTTGAAAAATTTCCTGATACCTTGAAAATCGAGAGCCTTTCGGACAGCTTGCAGGAAACCCTTGCCACAGGTGCTGCGACAGGTCAGTTTTCAGAACTTATCGGGCGTATGGGCGATAGCGTTGATGATTTTAATGCAGGTCTGCAGAATTGCACGTCAGAAGCAGAACGTCAGCAGTATGCCCTAGACTGGCTGGCAAATTCGGGTCTGTCGGAAATCAATGACGAATACCAATCTGCAAATAAATCAACGCTAGACTATGAACGTGCTAGTTTTGAATTGCAGGACGCCCTTGCGTC
>ULMM01026376.1_pt1 | contig 12307 bp, 7 predicted proteins | sample 1951661 | NCBI WGS metagenome assembly ULMM01 (sample SAMEA4835551, study PRJEB28245) | human gut metagenome | biome: gut microbiome; material: fecal sample | place: Denmark | collected 2008 | reverse complement strand
AGCTTCAATTTTGCGACAAAACTTCTCAATTTCAAAAGTGAAAAGCAGAATCCTGTTTCCGAAATTCAGGCAATTTGCGACAGCATTGAGGACGGTGTAACCGTTGTTGACAAAACTCCGAAAAATGATATCACAACAAAGGCAGAACCCGAAATCACGAAAAAGAAAATCAACCATGACACAATCTTCCTTGCAATTTCAATTGTACTTGCTGTAGTGTCCGAAATTCTCCACCTTACACTTGACGGTGTTACTGCTGTTCATTATGTTGTACTCGCAGCGTGTTTTGTTGCAACACTTCTTTCGGGTTACAAGGTATTCATCAAGGGTGCAAAAAACATTCTAAAGCTGAGAATTGACGAAACAACGCTTATGGCTGTTGCGGTAATTGCGGCATTCTGTCTTGGAGATTTTGTTGAGGCGGCAATGGTAACAATCCTCTTTTCTATCGGTGAAATTTTTGAGGATCGAGCAGTTGACGCATCCCGCCGTGACATTGAAAAGCTTGCAAACATTCGTCCCGATACAGCAACAATTATTGTTGACGGTGCGGAACAGATTGTTCCTGCCGAAAGCGTTGAAATCGGAAGTATCATTGAAGTCAAGCCATACGAAAGAGTTCCGCTTGACGGCATTATTATCAAAGGTAAAACGACTCTCGACACATCGGCTCTCACAGGCGAAAGCCTTCCTGTTGATGCCGGCGAGGGCAGTGAGGTACTCAGCGGCGCAATCAACGGCAGTAACCTTATTACTGTCAAAACCACAAAGCACTTCGGCGACAGTACCGCAACAAGAATTCTTCAGCTTGTTGAAGATGCCGCCGCTCAAAAGGGCAACAGCGAAAAGCTTATTTCAAGATTTGCCTCTGTTTACACACCGGTTGTTGTACTCCTTGCAGTTGCAATCGCAGTAATTCCTCCGCTTTGCGGACTCGGAGCATTCAGCGAATGGCTATACCGTGCGCTTGTTTGTCTTGTAGCGTCATGTCCGTGTGCTATTGTTATTTCCGTACCTCTCTCCTACTATTCGGGTATCGGTGCGGCATCCGAAGTCGGTGTACTCATCAAGGGCGGAAAATATATTGAGGCTCTTGCAAAAGCAGACACATTCGTATTCGATAAAACAGGCACACTCACAAGCGGAAAGCTCAGTGTAAACAAGGTTAATACGGTCGGTTCATACAGTGCTGACGAAGTTCTTGCTCTTGCCGCTGCAAGCGAAAAATATTCTGCTCATCCGATTGCCTCCGCAATCAGAGAAAAGGCAAACGGTCTTGAACTTCCCGAGCTTTCCGACTACAGCGAAAGTGCCGGTCACGGAACAAGCGCAGTTTATAACGGCAAAACTATTCAGTGCGGCGGTTCAAAGATTCTTTCGGACGAACAGAAGAAGATTGCAAATAAAGACGATTCTGTTTTCGTAATTTATGACGGTCAGCTTATCGGTTCGCTCAATGTCAGCGACACAGTAAGACCTGAGGCAAAAGAGGTTATCTCACAACTTAAAGCGCTCGGTGTCAAGAACACGGTGATGCTCACAGGCGACAGACAACAGCCTGCCGAAAATGTTAAAAACGAACTCGGACTTTCCGAATGTCACGCAGAGCTTCTCCCTGCTCAAAAGCTTGAGCTTTTCAAGGGCTTGAAATCAAAATCCAAGGGTGCTTGCTTTGTGGGTGACGGTATCAATGATGCCCCTGTTCTTTCGGCAAGCGACTGCGGTATCGCAATGGGATTCGGCAGTGAAGCCGCTATTGAAGCGTCAGACGCAGTTCTCGCATCAGGCACACTCAAACAGCTTCCAAAGGCAATTAAAATTGCAAGAAGTGTTATCAACACAGTCAAGGGCAACATCATCTTTGCCCTCTCAATCAAGGCTCTTGTAATTATCCTCGCCGCATTCGGTCTTGCACAAATCTGGATGTCTGTTATCGCCGACACAGGCGTCAGCGTAGTCTGCGTACTCATAGCCGCAAGACTCCTCAAAAAGAAATATTGATTTTTTGCAAATCATATCATTTATTATGATAAAGCACCGTGAGCTTTCACAAGTTTCACGGTGCTTTCATTTGCCAAAATTTTTCTAAACATAATCTTATATTATAGTATTTTAAAATCATTGACTTTTATAATTATATAAATTATAATGTTTTTGTCAGCGCTTGTAACTGATAAATAAACTTCGGAGAGATGAATTTGAAAAAGATATTTTTATTATTAGTAACCGCTTTATTTTTACTTTCATTATATGGATGTAACACTTCTTCATCAAGCAATAATTCCACTGAACAAACAACCGTAACGAATACAGATGATTTATCTCTTGATTCAGATATTGAAACAACAGAATTAAATCATGATTTTGAAATTTACAATAACGGCAAAAAGGTGGATACTTTAAATCTTTACGGCTTATTTAAACAAATTGATAACGGCTTCATATATTCAAAAATCAATAAAGACTCTCCAAATGAAATGGAATACTACAGATATTATTTAGATAAAAAAAACAGTGTAAAACTTGGTTCAATAAAAAACTGGTCTATGCAAATTCACGATAAAGCTTATGTAAATAATCACCTTTGCTTTACGGCAAGCACGGGCGACATTACAGACGAAGAAAACAGAACTCTTGAATTTATTGATATCGACCTTAATAAAAACAAAATGACGACTGTATTTTCTGACAAAGGCGGATTTCCATATGACACTGTTACAGGAGCAGACAATCTTGTCATAATCACAAAAGTGCTAGACAACGGTACTTCTTTGGAACTGTATGATACCGAAACTCAAAAATTCAAGCAATTAAAATATTTAGAGTTTGATGATAAAAACAGTATCGGGGAAACTATAAGAAAAGTTTCAATTGACAAAAGTACAAAAACAATCTCTCTTTTGGTTTTGGATTGCATTTCACAGAACGAAGCTTCTTTAAAAATAGAAACTTATGACTATGATATGAATTTTCTCAAAAGCTATGATATATCCAACATTTCAGATGATTCAAACGAATTAATTCAGGGCGTACAGGTTTTTGATTTTAAAAACAATTATCTATTCTATCAAAATTTCAGCATAACAAGATGTATAGGATATATAGACAGCGATAAGCTGAAAAAATCCGACATATCAGAAGATGTAGATGATACTTTTTCAATAGTATCCGCATCTGAAGATGACAGTGATACAAATTTATTGTATAAAAGGGCGGAATCAAGTTCAGAAGATAACTACATATATCTTTTTGATACAACCAACAAAACAATGAAAGAAACAAAATTCAATATTGAAGAAAAAGGGTACACTATAGGCGGTATATCACGGATAGGAAAAGATAATTTGATGATAATGATGTCCCCTGATAATGCAGACAAAAAAAGTGACCTTAATTCAAGAATATACTTTACAAAACTAAGCGACTTAAATTTTCAGTAAACAGGCGGTAAAAATCAATTAAAATCCATTTTGCAAATTATCTGTCAAAATCCTGCAAAAAATTTAATTTATGGGCAATACTGCTCTTTACTTTTTAAGGTATTTATTGTATAATTAGCGGTAAAGTAAAAAGGTATATTTAATGTTACAAAACACCTTTTGCTCACAATAAAAAGGATAGGAGGGACAAAACATAATGATCAGCGGTGCTGAAATTATGGTAAAATGTTTGGAAGCCGAGGGCGTTGACATAGTTTTTGGTTATCCCGGTGCGGCTATTTGCCCATTTTACGATAAAGTTTACGATTCGAGCATTACCCACATTCTTGTTCGTCAGGAACAGAACGCTGCTCATGCGGCAAGCGGCTATGCAAGATGCAGTAATCGTCCCGGTGTTTGCGTGGCAACTTCCGGTCCCGGTGCAACCAACCTCATCACAGGTATTGCGACCGCCTATACGGACTCTATTCCGATTGTTGCCATTACAGGTCAGGTTCGTTCCGACCTTCTCGGCAGAGATGTCTTTCAGGAAGCTGACATCACGGGAGCTTGTGAACCGTTTGTAAAGCACAGTTATCTCGTCAGCAAAACAGAAGACCTTCCGAGAGTTTTCAAAGAGGCTTTCCATATTGCCTCAACCGGCAGACCCGGTCCTGTACTTATCGACATTCCCGTTGATATTCAGGAAAATGAAATTGAAAGTTTTGAATATCCCGAAAGCGTAAACATTATCGGTTACAAGCCGAACACTAAGGGACACGCAATTCAGGTTAAAAAGGCTGTTGAGGCCATCAACGCAAGCAAGCGTCCTGTTATCGTATCAGGCGGCGGCGTGCTGAGTTCGGGTATCAAGCTTAAACTTCAAAAATTTGCAGAAACTACGGGTATCCCCGTTATTTCAACTATGATGGGCATCGGTGTTATGCCCAGCGAGCATGAGCTTTATCTCGGAATGCTCGGCACTCACGGCAAGGCTGTTGCCAACCGTGCTCTTCACGAAGCCGACCTTGTAATCGTATGCGGTGCAAGACTCGGTGACAGAGCTGTTGCGGCTCCCGACCAGATGAGTGAAAACACAAAGGTAATTCACATTGACATTGACCCTGCTGAAATCGGTAAGAATGTTAAAACAGAAATTCCGATTGTAGGCGATATGAAAAATGTCATCAATATGCTGCTTGACAGCATCGGCGATTACAAGGTTACAACAATGTGGAGCGAAACCGTAAAGAACTGGAAAAAAGACCTTTACCGTGAGCCTCCCGTTTTTGACGGCTTTGTTGAGCCGAGAACACTTGTCGGTCATCTCAGTGCAATGTTCCGCTCAAAGGCAATTCTTGTTGCCGATGTAGGACAAAATCAAATCTGGTGTGCAAACAACTTCCGTATTCGTGAGGGCAGATTCCTCACAACAGGCGGTATGGGTACAATGGGTTACTCAATTCCCGCTGCAATCGGTGCAAAGTTTGCAAGACCCGACCGTGATGTTATTGTAATCTGCGGTGACGGCAGTTTTCAGATGGGGCTTAATGAGCTTGCGACTATTGCAGGCAATCAGCTCGGAATTAAAATCATCATTATGAAAAACGCACGACTCGGAATGGTTCGTGAACTTCAGGACAAACACTACGGCGGCAGACACTCCGCAACAATTCTCAACGGTGATCCCGACTTCTTGAAGATTGCCGATGCTTACGGCATTGACCATGCAGAGGCTCATTCAAACAAGGAAGCTGAAAACATCATCAAGGGTATTGTTGATTCGGAAAAACCGTTCATTCTTGTTTGCGATGTTCACCCCGACACTCCGTCAATTTAATGAGGTGATAAAATGCAGTATACATTATCAATACTTGTTGAAAATCAGGCGGGCGTTCTTTCAAAAATTTCGGGACTTTTCTCTCGCCGAGGTTTTAACATCGACTCACTCGCAGTAGGTGTTACTCAGGACCCGTCGGTTTCCCGAATCACAATCGTTGCAAACGGTGACGAGTACATTGTTGAACAGCTTGAAAAACAGCTCAACAAGCTCATTCCCGTCATTAAGGTAAAAAGGCTTAACGAGGGCGAATTTATCAGCCGTGAGCTTGTTTTAATCAAGGTTCACTGCGCCGCCTCAAAAAGAGCCGAAATTGTCAAAACGGTTGAAATTATGCAGGCGAAAATCGTTGATGTATCCCCTTCGTCAGTTACCGTTGAGTACTGCGAATGTGCAAGCCGCATCAACACGCTTGTTGACTTACTCAAGCCTTATGGTATCCGTGAGATTGTAAGAACAGGTACTGTTGCCATTGACAGAGGCACAGCTTCGGTTTCCGTTTAATCTTACAGTTAGCATATATTTTAATTTATATGCCGCGTTTGCGGTAAGGAGGACTTTAATATGAAAGACTACACAAAAAACATGACAGCACCAATCTACTATCAGTCAGATTGTAACCTTGACCTTCTCAAGGGTAAGAAAATTGCTATTATCGGTTACGGCAGCCAGGGTCATGCACACGCTCTCAACCTCAGGGATTCAGGTTGTGATGTAATCGTCGGTCTTTACAAAGGCAGCAAGAGCTGGGCAAAGGCTGAGGCACAGGGCTTTAAGGTATATACATCGGCAGAGGCTGCAAAGCAGGCTGACATCATCATGATTCTTATCAACGATGAAAAGCAGGCAGCTCTTTACAAGAACGACATCGAGCCAAACCTCGAAGCAGGCAATATGCTTATGTTCGCTCACGGCTTTAACATTCACTTCGGTTGCATCAAGCCTCCAAAGGATGTTGATGTTACAATGGTAGCTCCTAAGGGACCTGGTCACACAGTTCGTTCAGAGTATCAGGTTGGTAAGGGTGTACCTTGCCTCGTTGCTGTTGAGCAGGATGCTACAGGTCAGGCTAAGGATCTCGCACTTGCATATGCACTCGGTATCGGCGGTGCAAGAGCCGGCGTTCTTGAAACAACATTCAGAACAGAAACAGAAACAGACCTCTTCGGTGAACAGGCTGTTCTTTGCGGCGGTGTTTGCGCACTTATGCAGGCAGGTTTTGAAACACTTTGCGATGCCGGTTATGACCCAAGAAATGCTTACTTTGAGTGTATCCATGAGATGAAGCTCATCGTTGACCTTATCTATCAGTCAGGTTTTGCAGGCATGAGATATTCAATCTCTAACACAGCTGAGTACGGTGACTACATCACAGGTCCAAAGATCATCACAGAGGATACTAAGAAGGCTATGAGAAAGGTTCTTTCTGACATTCAGGACGGTACATTTGCTAAGGACTTCCTCCTTGACATGAGCGATGCCGGTTCACAGGTTCACTTCAAGGCTATGAGAAAGCTCGCTGCCGAAGCTCCTGCCGAAGTATTCGGTAAGGAAGTTAGAAAGCTCTACAGCTGGTCTGACGAAGATAAGCTCATCAACAACTAATGCGAGTACCTCGCTCGTAGTTCGTGTAGGTAGTTTGTGATAATTTACAACTACTTATTCCCGAGCTTAACATAGTTATAATTTTGGGGTAGCTTGAATTTTTTCAAGCTACCCTTTTTGCGAGTACCTCGCCTGCAGTTCGTGTAGGTAGTTTGTGATAATTTACAACTACTTGTTTCCAAGCTTAACATAGTACAGATTAACGGTTCAGTCAATTTGGCTGAACCGTTTTTTTTGTTGTGCAATAAAAGGGTTCAGCTTTTTACGGCTGAACCCTTTTGCAGTTAAAACATATTAATTTTTAAATAATCAATACTTCTCATAGGAGAAAGAATTATAAGCGTCAAGCAAAGACTGCTTATTCTCAGCGGTAGTGTTCTCACCCCATACGCTGTTATCACCGTAACCTGTCGCAATAAATTCGGTAAACATATGTGCATTTACGCAATTATTAAACTGTTTAAGGTTAATTTCGTTATATTTTGCCCGTGAAATATTTTTGTCATTACCGTCAAAATATCTATAATAAACATTATTATTTGATTCTTCGCCTACGCCTCTTGCCGAATACATATTTGCAAAAAGATTCTCTCCGTCGTATGTGATTATTGAATTACCCGACCAATAGTAACCGTCATCTACATTTAAAGATATCTTTAGGTCGTGAACCTCATACTTTTTGGCAGTTTTATTATAGTATATCGCAAAACCGTCGTTAACATTTCCCACTCTTTTTAACTTACCGTCTTCAAATTTGTAAACAACGGAATGGAAACTATACTCATTGGAATCAGCCTTTTGTGCAACAAGCTCCGGAACTCCGTCAAAGTCGAAATCCAAAAACATAACACCTGACAAATTGTGATTACTTCCCAAGCTTGGCATCCATTCATCGGTATGATTCATCATATAATTGATATAAGCGTCCCTTGTTTTATCGGATGTCTTATACCTGTATGTTACACCGGTTGGGTTAAACATCGTAGTAAACTTTTTACCGTCTTTTGAAACACCTCTTACCGTATAAGTGTTACTGCCGGACTTTGCACCCTTGTGAACATAATAGTTGTCATAAGTTTCTGCTATCTTCTTCCAAGAGCCGTTTTCTTTAATATAAACACGGAACTTTGGTGCATCTCCCGTCCAATGCATTTCAACACCGTTGTTTACTGCACCAATGCTGTAAATTTCGGGACAATCCTGATGATCGCCAATGGGCGTACCCTTTGAATCGTAGCCGCTTGTAAAACTCTTGGCATCCTTGCTGATACAACGAACCGTGTAATAAATATCATCAATGCTTAAATCAAATTCCTTTGAAACAACATTCATATCAAGCATAGTCGTACCTGTTGTATCGGCAAGCTTTGTCCAACCGTTTCTGTCCTTGTAGTACACACGGTATTTTTCAGCACCTGCAACCTTGTTCCATGTCAGCTTTACACCGTCATATGTAACCTCAAGTTTTGAAATTTTCGGTGTGGCAACATACTTTACCGACTTGCCTGTCGGGTTATAACCGCTTGTAAATTTCTTTGCGTCTGATGTAATACATCTTACAGTATATGTGTAATTTCTGCCGGATGAAACATCCTTGTCGATATATGAGGTCGAAGTTGTATCAACCATTCGTGTCCAGCCTTTACTGCCTTTGTAGTAAACTCTGTATTTAGTTGCACCGCTTACTTTGCCCCAAGAGATTTTCACACCGCCGTTTACATTTTCAAGCTTTGAAATTTCGGGGGCGGCAATATATTTTACGCTTGTCCCCTTTGAATCATAACCGCTTGTAAAGCTCTTTCCGTCAGCAGAAATACATCTTACAGTATAGGTGTAATTCCTGCCCGATGAAACATCCTTGTCGATATATGATGTTGAAGTTGTATCGACCATTCGTGTCCAACCTTTACGGCCCTTGTAGTAAACTCTGTATTTAGTTGCACCGCTTACTTTGCCCCAAGAGATTTTCACACCGCCGTTTACATTTTCAAGCTTTGAAATTTCGGGGGCGGCAATATATTTTACGCTTGTCCCCTTTGAATCATAACCGCTTGTAAAGCTCTTTCCGTCAGCAGAAATGCATCTTACAGTATAGGTGTAATTCCTGCCCGATGAAACATCCTTGTCGATATATGAGGTTGAAGTTGTATCGACCATTCGTGTCCAGCCTTTACGGCCCTTGTAGTAAACTCTGTACTTAGCCGCACCATTCACTTTGTTCCATGTAAGCTTTACACCGCCGTAAACGCTTTCGGCTTTTGAAATTTTCGGTGTTGCCAAGCTTGCCCTTGCAACCTGTGCATACTGCACGGGTGTGTTAAGCGGTTCAACCGCATTTGCAGAAACTGCCGAAACCGCAACCGCAGATATCGACATTACCGCCGCCATGGCTATAGGTAAAAACTTTTTCATAGTTATCCCTCACTTTGTAAATATTCTACGCATTATTAAAAACTTTCGCTAAATTTTTATGCAAGTTAATTGTAACATTAAATGATATAAAAAGCAATACATCTTGATAAACTATCACAAATTTTTAAGCTAAAATAAATAAACCGTTCACAAAAGCGAGAACGGTTTATTTTATATATTCTGTTGATGTTTTGAATTATTTAAAATAATTTCTGCGTTTTGCAAAAATTACTGCACAACCTGCAAGCATTGCAACAAGAAGAATTACCGCAACGCTGTTCTGTCCTGTCTGTACAGCACCGCTGTTATTCTGTGAATTGTTCGGTGTGTCCTTTGTAGCTGTGTCGCTTGTTGAAACAGGCTTAGTTGCCGAAGTTGCAGAAGTTGTATCGGGTACTGTTACAGGTTCGTCAACTGTTGCAACCGTAGTTGTAGGCTCAGTAGAAACAGTTGTATTCGGTTTATTAGATTTCAAACCAAAATTCATTTTTGACAATTCTTCAAGAATACTATCGTCAATAACTCCGCTTTCATAAGCCTCTTTGATTGAGTAAACATTGCCATTTTTATAAAGCATAACATCATCGCCATGGTTGTAACTATAAGTATAGTCACCAATTGTTTCTTCAACAATTACATCCATACCACCGCCAAAACTATATCTAAAACACACTCCGCCGTCACTTGTTCTGCCAACAATATCAATTCTCAAAGTTTCAGGTGATTTGCCGTCAAAACACTCTTCAATAACTTTGTTTTTTATTTCGATAACAAGTGCTGAATCATCGCTTTTCGGAACTATATCCATATGTCCGCAATAGGTCAAGCCCTCAAGTGTATCGTCATCAATAATGCCCGAATTATAAGCATCGGGGATCATATAAACCCTGTTGTTTTTGTACAGTGCCACAGGACAATTTTCGAGATAAGAAACTATGTAATTGCCTGCCTCGGTGTAAACTCTGTTTGCAGAAGTAGCAAAGCTGTCAGAAAAACTGAAATATACCTCGTCTTCATCGTCCAAAAGAATTTCGACATTCAGATATTCAGGCTTTTCATCACCATAATATGTATCTAACATAGCCTGTTTAATATCTGAAATCAAGTCTGAATCAGAAGCTTCATCAGGTGTAGCCGCAAAAGCTGTTGTTACAACCGAAAAGCACATTACAAATGCTATCAATGCTGTTAAAAATTTTTTCATTTTGATTTCCTCATCTTTTATTAATTCTATCTGTAATAATGGTATACGCAACAGATATTCAATTTACTTCATTATACCGCTAAAATATATGTAATGCAATATAGTTGCTAAAAATTTAGCAAAAATAATTCTGCTCAAATGAAAATGCCACTTTCATAACGAAAGTGGCATAAATGTTAATTTTAGTTGTCAAATCAAACTGGGTGAACCATATTTTTCTTGTCAAGCTTGTCGCCGTTGATGCCAACCTTGGCATTTCTTCTCTTTTCAAAGAAGTCAAGGGCAACCTTCGGGAACTGTGCATAAGAAAGAACATCCTCAGGCTGTTCAATCCACTGCTCAATCTCGCCACGGAGCTTATCAAGCTCAGGCTCAAGCTGATCTGCAGGACGACCTTTGATAATCTTCTTGTCACCGATAATCTTCTTCTGGAATTCAGGATCAATCGGCATTGGAGTTGTACCATACTCACCGGCAACAAGTCCCTTGAACTCGTTTGTGCACATTGAGTAGCGCTTGCCTGTGATTACATTGAATACAGCCTGTGTGCCGACAATCTGTGATGTCGGAGTAACAAGCGGAGGATAACCTGAATCCTTACGAACACGGGGTACTTCTGCAAGAACTTCGTCAAGCTTGTCTTCTTTACCGGCCTGCTTGAGCTGTGAAAGAAGGTTGGAAAGCATACCGCCGGGAACCTGATAGATAAGAGCGTTAGCGTCTGTTGCGAGCATCTTAGGATCAAGAAGTCCTGACTTGATGTACTTCTCACGAAGAGTCATGAAGTAAGCACGGATGTCAGAGAACTGTTTAAGGTCAAGACCTGTGTCGAACTCTGTGCCTGAAAGAGCGGCAACCATTGACTCTGTCGGAGCGTGTGATGTACCGAGAGCGAGTGGACTGATTGCTGTGTCAATGCCGTCGGCACCTGCCTCAACACCCTTTAAAAGACACATTGATGCAAGACCTGATGTGTAGTGGGTGTGGAGCTGAAGCGGAAGCTCCGGAACAGCGGCTTTTATAGCCTTTACAAGGCTTTCGGTTCTTGTCGGAGTAAGAAGAGCAGCCATATCCTTGATACAGATTGAATCTGCACCTGCGTCTGCAATTCTCTTAGCATACTCAACATAGTATTCATCTGTGAATACAGGACCTGTTGTGTAGCTGATAGCAACCTGCGCATGACCGCCTTCTTTGTTAGCGGCCTTGATAGCTGTTTTAAGATTCTTGATGTCGTTAAGAGCATCAAAAATACGGATAATGTCAATACCGTTTGCGATTGAACGCTGAACAAGGTACTCAACGCAGTCATCGGCATAGTGACGATAACCGAGCATATTCTGTCCTCTGAAAAGCATCTGGAGCTTTGTGTTAGGGCAATGCTCTCTGATTGTGCGGAGTCTGTCCCACGGATCTTCGTTTAAGAATCTGAGGCATGAGTCATATGTTGCACCGCCCCAGCATTCGAGTGAGTAATAACCGATTTTATCGAGTTTATCAAGAACAGGGAGCATTTCCTCTGTTGTCATTCTTGTTGCAATGAGTGACTGATGAGCGTCACGCAGAGCAGTTTCGGTAACTCTGATTTTTTTTGCCATTTTACAGCATCCCTTTCTCCGAATTATTGATTAGTTAAGTGTTACGAGAACCTTACCTGAGTCAACTGACTCACCCTTTGCAACATCAACTGTTGCAACTGTGCCGTCCTGCGGAGCCTTAACGGGAGTTTCCATCTTCATAGCCTCGATGAATACGAGGTCATCTCCAGCCTTAACAGCCTGTCCTGCCGAAACAACAACATTAACAACTGTACCGGGCATAGGAGCC
>ULMM01007856.1_pt1 | contig 12357 bp, 14 predicted proteins | sample 1951661 | NCBI WGS metagenome assembly ULMM01 (sample SAMEA4835551, study PRJEB28245) | human gut metagenome | biome: gut microbiome; material: fecal sample | place: Denmark | collected 2008 | reverse complement strand
ATGTTCTTTCAGGTTTTACAAAAATATTAATTCCTGGAAATTTCTCACTATTTTCAGAAAATTCTGCAACTGCCTCTCTTGGAATATCATTAGAAATAGTTACAGCCTTTGTACTACTATAACCTTTTTGTACTATTTCATATCGAATAGCCATAATTTTTCTAGTCTCTCCATTATCTGCTTTATTAATTTTATATTTCTCTTTCATTTTAAAAAATGCTTGCTCTGCAGTAATATCCTCAGCCAAATTATTAGATCTTTTCCAATTTGATAAATCTTCACCACTCAAAGTAAATTTAAATGGATCCATTTTTATAGGAAAAGAATCCGGATAACTAACATTATATTTTTCCAAAACATTTATCATGTTTAAAATCGTATTATTTAAATCATCTGTATCAATTTTACTCTTGTAAAGTTCAAGTCCAAATTTAGTAGTTGAAGAAACCAAAACATTTCCAGACTTATCCATTATATTTCCTCTTGTTGCCTCTAAAACACTTTCTCTTGTTAATCTTGTATTTGATTCTTCTCTATATTCTGCACCATGTATAATCTGTAAATTAAATAATTGCATTAATAAAACAATACCAACCAAATATGTAATAATTGTCATTACATTAAATCTCAAATTTGTATTTGCATTATTTTTCTTTATTCCTCCTACTCTTCTAATCAATTTATCACCTACTTCTTATCTCTAATAATACTCTAAAAATATCTTGTTAATATTTTATTTCCATTATAAGTATTTTCAATATAATACCCGAATTTTTGCATTTGAGGATATAGAATAACAGTCAAAATCACATTATATATAACTTCCACAATTAATATTTTTATAAAATATAAAAATTCTAAATTAGTAGAAAAAATTATATAACTAGCAACATAAGAAAAAACTTCATAAAAAATAGTCAATGCTGACATCATTAACATTACTGTTATTCTACTATCCTTAGAAAAATTTTTATCGAAAATCTTTGCAAAAACACCAACTAACCCTAAAGCTATTGCTGATATTCCAACTTTACTCCTAAAAAGATAGTCCAAAAAAAATCCTAACAAAATACCATATGATACTCCCATAAATTTATTTCCAAATAAACCAATAAAAACAATTAAAATAACAAACAAATTTGGGGATATTCCTGCTATTGTAAACCAATTAAAAAAGTTAGATTGCAGGAAATAACTAATAAATATTAATATTACTAGTACAACATTTATTATTACTTTTTTCATTCTATCATTCCTTTCTAACTTTTAACAAATTCTATTATTGTGCATTATTAATTACCAAAACAGTATCCAATTTATTAAAGTCAACCGCTGTTTCCACTTCTACATAACGGTCAATAGCATTCTTAGTAGAACTAACACTCTTTACGCTTCCAACATGTATCCCTTTAGGATATATTCCTCCTAATCCAGAAGTCTCTATACTATCACCTTGTATAACATTTGCATCAGTTGGTATATACATTCCTTTTAATAAAGAATTATCCTCTAAAGTTCCTTTACAAACAATACTATCTTTATTAGTACTCATCAAACAACTAACAGAACTACCAGTATCTATAATTGTCTGTACCTTAGCTGTAGAACTCGTAACAGAAACAACATGTCCAACTAAACCTCTATCAGCAATCACAGTCATATTTTCCTTAATTCCATCTTTTGACCCAACATTTATAACTATTGTTTTTGAATAATTGCTAATATCTTTATTTATCACATATGCTGGTATCGTTTTATACTCACCATACTTTTTATTTAAATCCAAATATTCCTTTAAAGTCTCGTTTTCTGTTTTTATATTTTCCAATTCACGCAAAGACTGCTCTAACTCGCTATTTTCTTGTTTCAATTTTTCATTTTCCTGTTTTAAATTATTAATATCAGCAAAAAAAGTATCATTTCCATTTATCTTATTTTTAAAAAAAGTTAAACCATTTTGAATTGGCATAACCAATTTGTTTGCTACACTTTCAAAAAAAGAAGTATTTCTTTCTCCATTAGAAAAAATAACAATTAAAATAAGAATAACAATTGTAATAACAATTCCCCATATTCCTGCTTTGCTTTTTTTATACATAAACACTATCTCCTTTTACGAGCATTTATTAAAACAGTTTTTAAATTCTCCAAATCATCCAACGTCTTACCTGTTCCTCTTACAACACAGTCAAGTGGTTCTTCTGCAACATATACTGGCATACCTGTTTCTATACTCAATAATTTATCTAAGTTTTTAATCAAAGCACCTCCACCAGCTAGCACAATACCCTTTTCCATAATATCAGCAGCTAATTCTGGTGGCGTCTTTTCTAAAGTTGCTTTTACTACTTCAACAATTTTTTGAATAGATTCTTTCATTGCTTCCTGAGCCTGTACAGAAGAAATCTTTTCGTTTCGTGGCAATCCATCTGCCAAATCTCTTCCTCTGACTTCCATAGTCATCTCTGTCATTAATGGCATAGCACAACCTATAGAAATTTTTATTTGTTCAGCAGTTGTTTCTCCAATAGCTAAATTCATTTCTCGTTTTACATAATTAACAATGTCATCATCTAATTCATCTCCTGCTATTCTAAGAGAATAGCTAACAACTATTCCTCCTAACGAAATAACAGCAACCTCTGTAGTTCCTCCACCAATATCTACAATAATACTTCCACTTGGCTCTGCAACATCAAGTGATGCACCAATTGCAGCAGCCATAGGCTCTTCTATTAAATAGACTTCCTTTGCACCTGCTTGCAAAACAGATTCTTCAACAGCTCTCTCTTCCACTTCTGTAATTCCTGATGGAACACCTACTACAACTCTTGGTCTACCTAAATTAAATTTTCTATCCACTTTACCAATTATATTTTTTAGCATTAATTGAGTAGCTGTAAAATCTGCTATAACCCCATCCTTTAACGGTCTTACCGCTTTAATTTGCTCAGGTGTTCTTCCTAACATTTCTTTTGCCTCTGTCCCTGTTGCCATAATAGCTCCTGATTTTCTATCAATAGCAACAACAGATGGTTCATTCAAAACAATTCCTTTTCCTTTTACAGTCACTAAAATATTAGCAGTTCCTAAATCTATTCCTATATCTTTTGAACCAAATGAAAAAATTTTCATAATACACATTCCTTTCTAACTTAACGTCCTAAATTAATTTTCATTAGCATCTGACCTTGCTTTTTGACACAATTCTCTAATATACTCGAAAACACTCTTATATTCCAAATTTCCAATAATAATATGATCTAATAACTCTATATTAAAATCATTAAGCATATTATAAAGTTTATCAGTAAAATGTATATCAGCTTGACTTGGAGTACTATCTCCACTAGCATGGTTATGAACCAAAACAATTCTATTTGCCCCTGTTCTCATCACACAAGAAATAATACTTTTTATATCCAAGTTTACGAAACTCGTTCCTCCAAATGCAATATCCTCTATTTTTAATAATCTATTCCTTGCATTTAGCAAAAACAACCTAGCCAATTCGCATTTTTCATATTGAAACTCCCCCAAAACCATTTGAGCAATTTGGTCAGTATTTTTTATTAATACTCCTGTAGAGACTATAGGTCTTGAAAGCCTAATTGATAATTCACAAATTGCTTTTAACTGTATAGCCTTTACTTTTCCAATTCCTTTTATTTTCATTAGTTCTTCTAAAGTAGCTGTTTTTAAAAAAGCTAAATCATCTCCCATTCCATTCATACCTAATTTTAAAATATTCTGTGCCAACTGAACTGAAGTCTCGTTTTTAGTACCATTTTTTATAATTATAGCTAATAATTCTGAATTTGATAAAAATTTAGCTCCTCTTTTTTCTAATTTCTCATAAGGTCTTTCACCTTCTGGTAAATCTTTAATTTTAATTGACAAATTAATATACAATCCTTTCTAGCATCAAATTTGTCCCTTATTAAACTTTTCTATAAATAAAAATTGAAAGCACCATACCAATAATACTAGCAATATTAATTTTAAACATCAATCCAAATGTTAATTTTAATATACTTAAATCCAATATAAGTGGCTCATTTAGTCCAAATTCCTGTTCAAATGAAAGCCACCATAACCATGGTACACTACTAGCTAATTTTCCAATAAGTCCCCCAATTACTAATCCTGATAAAATAAATACCATTAATACCCATATATTTTTTTCTCTCGTTGCCATTTTTATTCATTCCTTTCATAAGGTATAATAAAATCGAAAAGTTCTATAATGAACTCCAATTTTTTACCTTAACTTTCGTTTTTCTATTCAATTTTTTCTTACGGTTTCACAGTTTTTAATTAACATACGTATTATATATTGAATTTGAAAATTTTTCAAGTAATTTACATTAATTTTTCCAGAAATTATATATTTAAAAATAAAACAAAATATAGTATAATATAGTTATGTAAACAAAGGAGGGCTTAATTTGAAAATAGAAAAATTAACAAATAACAAAATAAGAATTATTTTAAAACAAGAAGACTTAAAAAACAATAAAATAACTGCAAAATCAATTTTATCATCAAATCAATATTCACAAAAACTATTGCTAGATATTTTAAATTTCGCTCAAAAAGAAGTTGATTTTGATACAAATGGATATAAACTACTTATAGAAACTTTTTCAACTTCTGAAGATAATATAGTATTTACTATAACTAAATTTAAAAATGAAAAAAATTCTATAAAACTAGCAAGAAAAATATCAAGCAAAATTCAAAATTTTTACATATATCAATTTAATAATTTTAATGATTTTTGCAACTTTTGTAGTACAATAAAAACAAACACCTTATCAACATGTCCACAAGTAAAATACTCAACTCTTTATTATTATAAAAACAAATTTTATTTAACATTATCTAAATTTGATACAAAAAGCAAAAACACTTTTAATTTTCTCTCATTAATTAACGAGTTTGCTTATTATACTACAAACAATATTAACTTTGAAAACATTTTAAAAGAACATGGAAAAATAATTATTAAAAAAGATGCAATTTTAACAGCTAAAAAATATTTCACAAAATCTTAAATAACAAAAGCGGACATTATAGCATTAGCACTTATTAGAATATTTTAAAGTCTGCGTTTTTGTTCTCGCACGAAATTTGCAAGGCAAATTTCTGTGCATTGGTATTTTTATATTATAGGAAGTTCGAAGAACTTTCATATAATGTAAAAATGGTATAAATTTTCTATATAAATTTATACCATTTTTATATTAATATAAATAATTCTGTGGATTATATGCTACACCATTTACTCTAATCTCTAAATGTAAATGCGGTCCTGTTGAATTACCTGTTGAACCAACAGCAGCTATAACTTGACCTTGCGATACACTCTGACCTGTTGAAGCATACAAAGCATTACAATGTCCATAATATGTTTGAACACCATTACCATGTGTAATAACAATTAAATTTCCATAAGATCCCTTACGTCCAGAAAACGTAACAGTACCAGACGCTGCAGCCTTAATTGGTGTTCCTGTAGAAGCCGAAATATCTAATCCTGTATGTCTCGAAGAACGAATTCTACTTGATTCAGCAAATCTAGATGTTATAATTCCTGATATAGGTTTTATTAAACTAATTCCTAAGCTGGTTTTCGCACCAGATATATTAAACCCTGTATTAACAGTACCCGTAGTCTTTTTAACATAACTTGTATCCGCTTTTTTTGCCACTTGAACAGTATCAGTTTTCTTTTTTTCCACATATAATTTTGCAACTGCATCATCTTGATTCGTAAATTCCTTATATTCTGTTTCATATTTTTCTGAAATAGTAATTCCATCTATATTATCACTATTTCTTTCCTTTAATATATTTACAACATTTTCAGCTTCAATAAATGTAGGAACATAAGCCTTTTCTTCTTCATTTTCTAAAATAGCATAATACCTATAATATGTAGTACCCATATTTTTTACTTTTTCATAAATCTCATCATCATTAAACACTATTCCTCTCTTTAATAAACACAATTGATATTCTGGCATTAGATCAACTTGTACAAAAGCAACATTTTGGCCATCACCATTTTTTATGTAATTATTAATTTTAGCCTGTAACTTTCCTTTATCTGATGTATAACCTACTGGCTCATTATTAATTATAACCCTATATGTCGGCTTAAAAAAATAAGCAACCAAGCCAACACTTAAAAAAATTGCTATTAATAGTAATATTACTAATTTCAAGGATTTTCGCACATGTACACATATCTTTTTTAACATTATATAATTCTCTCCTTTGTAACATTACTGTAATCATATTGTAATATTGCAAAAAAAGCAAGATAAATAACTTCAAGAAAAATACGCATTTATCTCTACTTTTCTCTTTTTATCTCACTTTTTTGCTATTTTTCTCCGTTTTTAAGAAAAATTAGTTTTTATGTTATTAATTTCTGTAACTGTAGCCTTTTGTGCTGGAATATAATACCCTTTTGTTTGAGCTAATTTAAACAACTCATATTGGAAACTTTCATCATTATTTCTTATTTGTTGAAAAGTTTGCCTAAGTCCCATATTTTCAGACTCAGAAATTGCTGTTTGATATGCAGTTAAATCTGCTTTTACACTACCTAAAACATCATTAACCATAGTCTTTTCATCCATATTAATACCTCCTAATTATTTAAAAATGTCATTAATTTTTGCTTTGTATTTAAAGCATCCTGTGCTGATTTTGAAAACAACTGCTTAATTTGTGGATCAACTGCCTGTGCAGAATATGCATTTAATTTTTGATAAGCTGTTTCATGAGCACCTATTAGATGTCTTAAATGTTGTAATTCAACTTGTGTTAAATCTGCCATTTTTACCACATTCCTTTCTTTCTAAAAATCTTATTTTTATAGCAAAGCTACTTTTCATATTATGTACAAAATCAAAAAAAATATAACTATGCAATATAAAAATCTTATTTGATTTTTATTTTTATACATAGTTATATAATTGCTAAATTATTTCTAAATTAGCATATTTTGCCATCAATCTTTTATGACCAAATTTTTCAAACTGAATATCAACTTTTAAGTCATCATTTTCTGGCTCAATAGAAGATATTACTCCTTCTCCGAATTTTTTATGATATACTTTAGTTCCTTTTTGATATTTTGATAAATCAACATTATTAATCTGAGTTTTCTTTCCAAGTGAACTTAAAAAACTCTCCGCAGTTCTTTGGAACACACATATATTATTAGATGTTTCAACTTTTCCAGTATCTACTTTATATGTTTTTATATTACCATTATTTTTGCTTCCATATGTCCAACTAAATGGTGAATCCCCAAAGATTTTACCTCTATTGCCAAAGTTATTATCGTCTTGACTTTCGCCTAAAGCTTCATCATATCCATCTAATAAAACTGGTGGTATTTCCTTTAAGAATCTCGATACTGGGTTGCAACTCGTAGAACCAAAAACAGTTCTTTGCCTACTAAAAGTCAAAAATAAATATTGTTTAGCTCTAGTAATCCCTACATAGCATAAACGTCTTTCTTCCTCCAGTTCCTTTGGTTCTCCAATAGATTTATATCCAGGAAAAACACCTTCTTCTAATCCAACTAAAAACACAACTGGAAACTCCAAACCCTTAGCACTATGTAATGTCATTAAAGTAACTGTATCTTCTGATTCTTCCATATTATCTAAATCACTAGACAAAGTAATTCCTTCTAAAAATTCACTTAATGTATTATCTGCTGATTCTTCCTCAAATTCAATTGCAACATTTAAAAATTCATCTAAATTTGCAATTCTATTTTCTGCTTCAATATTATTCTCTTCTTCCAAAGCTTTAGTGTAACCTGATTTTTTTAATGTAGTAGTAATTAATTCTGAAATAGGAATATCATCTTTTTTTGCTCTTAATTCTTCTATCAAATTAACAAACTCTCTTGAATTTAAAAATATCCTATTAAATCCGAATTTATCAGCATCTTTAATAACTGAATACATAGACTCACCTATTCTATTAGCTAATTTCTCAACATTTTCCAAACTTGCTTTACCAATTCCTCTTTTAGGTTCATTTATTACTCTTTTCAAACTCAAATTATCTGATGGATTTTGAATTAACCTCAAATATGAAATTATATCTTTTATTTCTTTTCTTTCATAAAACTTAAGTCCACCTACAATTTTGTATGGTATACCCTCTCTATTAAAAATATCTTCTATAGCTCTTGATTGCGTATTCATTCTATACAATACAGCAAAATCTGAATATTTAAAATATTCCTCTCTTTTCAAATTATTAATTTGTTGTACAATAAAACTTCCTTCATCATACTCATTTTTTGCCGAATATACTTTAGGCAAATGACCTTTTTCATTATTTGTCCATAGTTCTTTTTTATATTTAACTTCATTATTTTTTATAACTGCATTTGCTGCTTTTAAAATATTACCTGTACAACGATAATTTTGTTCTAGTTTTATAATTTTAGTTCCAGGAAAATCTTTTTCAAAATTTAAAATATTTGAAATATCTGCACCCCTAAAAGAATAAATACCTTGATCATTATCTCCAACAGCCGTAACATTTCCATTTCGTGAGGCCAACATCTTTATTAATGCAAATTGAGATTTATTTGTATCTTGATACTCATCAACTAAAATATATTGAAATTTATCCGCATAATAACATAAAATATCTTTATTATCTAACAATATTTTTATTGCATAATTTATAATGTCATCAAAATCTATAGCATTATTTTCCTTCAATCTTTTTTGATATAATTCATAAATTTTGGCAATTTGATCTTTTCTATAATCTCCCATCGCTGTCGCAGAATACGCTGCTGGATCAAGCATTTCATTTTTCGCATTGCTTATCTCTGATTGTACACTTCTATCAGTCAATTTTTTATCATCAATACCAAGCTCCTTCATACAACCTTTTATCATTGTTTTTTGATCTGATGAATCAAAGATAATAAAAGATGAATCAAATCCAATTCTATCTATAAACTTTCTTAATATCCTAACACATATTGAATGAAATGTTCCCATCCATATATCTTGTGCAGAATCACCAACTAAATTAGAAATTCTCTCTTTCATTTCATTTGCCGCTTTATTTGTAAAAGTAATTGCTAAAATATTCCATGGTTTTACCTGTTTTTCCTGTATCAAATACGCAATTTTATGAGTTAATACTTTTGTTTTTCCACTTCCAGCACCAGCTATAACTAGGCATGGTCCTTCCGTATTCACTACTGCTTCATATTGTTTATCATTTAATCCCTTTAATAAGTCACTTTCTACTTCTGCCATTTATATCAATCCTTTCATTTATTCTTTCAAAACTCTGTTTGTATTTTACTATAGATTTTTAAAATTTTCAATACTTTATATATTTTTGATACTAAATATTTAAATTCATAGCAAACATACCTATCAAAAAACCTATAATATTACCCATCGCAGTCATTCTTCCATGATACAATTGATTTGACTCTGGTATTAATTCACCTGATACTATATATAACATAGCTCCTGCTGCAAAACTCAAACAAATAGCTATTATACCTGTTGATATAGTTCCTAAAATTGCTCCAAAAAACGCACCCACCCCTGTTGTTATTCCTGACAATATCACATAAAATATAACCTTTATTTTTGACATTCCACCATTTTTCATTGGAACAGCCATTGATATACCTTCTGGTTGATATAAAAATAGACAGTTTTAATTTTTATTTTTGGCTAATCTAATATTTAATATTAAATTAGCCTTATATTTTTTCTTTTAAGTTATTTAATTGTTTAAAATTAAAATACAAATCTACTTGTTTATCTTGATGTATCTCTATTCTATTAATAATTACTTTCATAATTTCTGATGTTGGTTTATTTAGACTTAGAAAATCCTGTACAATACTTTTTATTTTTTCTGTATCATCTTTTTTTGATTCTTCTTTTTGTCTTTTAATTTCTATGTATTCGTTTTCTTTTTGCTTTATTTCATTTTTTAGTTTCGAGAATAACCTTTCATACATTTCTTCACTTATTTTATTGTTTAATTTATCTACATACATTTGGTCAATATTGCTATTTATTAATTTTATCTCGTTTTCTAGTTTTTGAAGTATTTTTCCATAATCATATTTTGTCATTTTCTTTTTTACTTCTAATTCGATTTTTTCACTATCTATTTTTTGAAATAAATTTCTACTATAATTAATTACTGTTTCTTCTAAATTAGAATAGCTAAAACCATGTGATGTACAAAGTTTTAATTTTGAATTTCTGCGATAATTGTTACATACCATATAATAATTACCATTCTTTTTTCCTCTTACTCCTATTTTATGTTTGCATTCATAACAAAAAAGTAAACCATCTAATAAAAACATGTTTTTCTTTTCATTTCTATTATAGTTTTGAACTATTACCATTTTTTGTACTGAGTCAAATACATTTTTTTCTATTATTGGCTCATGTGTATTTTCTACAACAACCCATTTTTGTTCTGGATTAGCTTTAATTTTCCTATTTTTGTAGTTTATTCTACTTCTTTTATTTTGCACAGTTGTGCCTATATAAGCCTTGTTTTTTAATATATTTTTAACTGTTTTATTTTCCCAGAATGTATCTTTATTATATCTTGAGTTATTAGCTGTTGGAATGTTGTTGCTATTTAAGTAATCTCTTATTACCCCAGCTTGATTTCCTGCAAATGCCATATTAAAAATTTTTCTTACAATTTTAGCCTCTGGCTCATATATTATTAGTTTATTTTTGTCATTTGAGTCTTTTATGTATCCAAGTGGTGTTTTTCCACCTACCCATTTTCCCTGTTTTTGCATAGTATGCATAGCTGTTCTAATTTTTTTAGACAAGTCTTTAGAATACATATCATTTAGTATTGATTTAAAAGGTGCTATGTCATTATTACCATTTGATGTTTCAAAAGTGTCTATTCCATCTGTTACAGAAACATATCTTACATTATTTTCTGGGAACCATTTTTCTATATATTCTCCCGTTTCTATATAATCACGACCTAAACGAGATAAGTCTTTTGTTACAACCATGTTTATTTTACCTAGTTCAATATCTTTTATCATTCTTTGAAAATCTGGTCTATTAAAATTTGTACCTGTAAATCCTTGGTCAACATATGTATCTATTAACTGGTACTTCCATCCTAATTTTTGTACATATTCTGTTAGTAACGTCCTTTGATTTTTTATACTTTCACTTTCGTCATATCCTCTGTCTACGTCTTCTTTTGATAGCCTTATATAAATTGCTACTTTGTATATTGTTTTTTCTATTTGTTCAAGCATTTTTCCTCCCTTCTATGCTTGATAAAACAATTTGAATTTAAGTTTAATTATATCTTATTTAAGACAAAATTTTAATGCTCAAAAATGTTTTTCTTTAAAATATTAATTATTAAATGTTTTATTAATTCTTCTAATTCTTCACCTTTTTCGTCGAAGTACATATTAATTTTAAAAGTTTCATTCATATCAACTCACTCTCCCTATACTATATATACATCCGTTTTTTTATAAAAATTCTCCCTTAAATTAAAATTAATTTAAAAAATTTTCAAATATGTTCATATATAGTTCAAGGGTAGCTATGCGATAGTTTTCACTATCACACACCTACCCTAGTTAGTAAAATATGTTATTGATTTGGTTCAAAAGCATTGATATTACTGATTTTTCTCATTATAAAAAATGTCCATTTTTTTTAGTTTATTTTACTCGAAAATTTGGACATTTTTAACTCACATATAATCTTAAATTAAACTGTTAAAATAGTACTAGAAAATTGTAAGTTATCTTCAAAAATTTTCTCTTTATTTTCTCTTATGCTTCTTATAAATTTCTATTAAATCTGGATCATTTTGATTTTTAGGTAAATTATTCAAGTCAAAAAATTTCATTTCTTTAGATTCTTCGTTACATTTTAATTCTCCAGCATAATGTCTTATACAATATAGGACTGTATTATTTATTACAACATCACCATTCGGATAACTATTTCTTCTAGTTTTTCCTGATACTATGTCTATTAATTCTAAATTTTTTTCTTCTACATCTAAATTAGTTTCTTCTTTGACTTCTCTAATTATAGTATCCTTAAAACTTTCACCTAATTCTTGGCATCCTCCAGGCAATCCCCATAAATCTCTATCTGCTCTACTCTGAAGTAATATTTTTCCTTCATTATTAATTATTATTGCTGCAGCACCATCTTGTAGTAGGACAAATTTATGCTGTAATACTCCCATACATAATCGAGTAAAAACAGGATATCCAATTATATTGCTTAATTCAATTATTTCATCTGG
>ULMM01032966.1_pt1 | contig 12513 bp, 14 predicted proteins | sample 1951661 | NCBI WGS metagenome assembly ULMM01 (sample SAMEA4835551, study PRJEB28245) | human gut metagenome | biome: gut microbiome; material: fecal sample | place: Denmark | collected 2008 | reverse complement strand
TGTGTTGTTTCTATAAATATTTTTTTGCTTATTTCTTCTAGGTTGGATATTCCATACAGTGACATATATATTGCTGTATATCTTTTTCCATTTAGTTGCATACTTTCAATTTTTTTTCGTATTTTGTTGTTCCAGAAATATGTTTTTCCAGAACCCCATTCACCATTTATCATTATTGCGTAATCTGTATAATCTGAACGTACATAATCTAATATACTTTCTACTAAATCTTCCATTTTTTCCTCTCTTTCTTTAATCTTTAGCTAAAACCAGAACTCCGATTTTACTAGGGTTTGCTTTTTTTATTTCTTTACAACAGTAATTTACTGTGTTTCCCGTTGTGTAAATATCATCAAATAATAGTACTTTCTTATTTTCTATTATTTGTTTATTTTTTATTTCATATACATTTTGTGCGTTTTTTTCTCTGTCTTCTTTATTTAATTTGCTCTGTTCTATTGTATTTTTAGTTTTATATAAGCATTTTGTTATCATTCTGATTTTTTTATTTTCTTGATTTTTATTTATTTGTTTGCATATTTCTTTGGCTATTAATAAGCTTTGATTATAGCCTCTTTCTCTTTTTCTTTTTTTGCTTATTGGTACTGGTATGATTATATCATAAGCTTTTATATTTTTATATAGTTTTGTGTTTTTTAATATAAAATTTACAAATGTTTTATATAAATATGATTTTTCATTAAATTTGTAGTCTATTATTTTCTCTCTTATTGTTCCTTGATATTGAAATATCGAATTTAGTTCACAAAAAAATATATATGGATTTTGGATTTCTTCTTTTTGCCAGATTGCTTCTGTTTCTAGCTTTTTTTGACATTTCTTGCAGATATATTCTTTGTCTATTTTTCCACAAATTCCACACTTGGGTGGATAAATTATATTTTGTATCTTTTCTAGCATTTAGTTCCTTTCTTCTATTAATTTTTGTTTTAATCCAGTATTTCTTTTTTTACTATCTACATTTTGTATCATATAGTCTACAACATTGTCTGTTCCTATTATTATTAATAGTTTTTTTGCTCTTGTTATTCCTGTGTATAGTAAATTTCTTGTTAATAGCATTGGTGATGATGCTGGTGCTACCATTATTACTACATCAAATTCACTTCCTTGTGATTTATGTATAGTTATTGCATAACTATGTTCTATTTGATCTAATTCTGTAAATTCATACCATGCTGTTTTATTATCATCAAATTTTACTTCTACTACCTTGTCTTTTTCTTTTATGTCTGTTATTGTTCCAAATTCTCCATTAAATATTCCCTCTCCGTATTCTGTTTTGCCATTGTCTAATTCTCTATCCCATGTCATATCATAATTGTTTTTTATTTGCATTATTCTGTCGCCTTTTCTATATATTGCTCCTGCATTTGTTTTTTCTGTTCTACCATCTAAGTTTGGATTTAAGTATGCTTGTAATTCTTTGTTTAGTTCTTTTGTTCCTAATAATCCTTTTTTGGTTGGTGTTAATATTTGTATATTTTGGAAAAAGTCATAATTTCCGAATTTTGCTAGTCTACCTGTGCATAAACTTATTACCTCTTTTAATATTTCTTCTTGTGATTTATGTTTTATGTAAAAAAAGTCTTGATTTGTTTCTTCTTCTATGTCTTCTTTTCCTAAAAAAGTTTCTCCTTTATTGACTCTATGTGCATTTAATATTATTTTACTTTTTGCTGCTTGTCTAAAAATCTTGTCTAAATGTACAGTTTTTATTGTTTCTGATTCTATTAAATCTTTTGATACACTTCCTGGCCCTACTGATGGTAATTGATCTATGTCTCCTACTAATACTAGTTTTGTTCCTTGATATATGCATTTTAAAAGGTAATTCATTATAAACATATCAACCATTGAGAGCTCATCTATTACAACTACATCTGCGTCTATCGGTTCACCTTGATAATCGTCATGCCTTGTATATATTCCTTCATCATCTAATTTTCCTATGCATAATAATCTATGTAGGGTTGATGCTTCTTTTCCTGTTGCTTCTGTCATTTTTTTTGCTGCTCTTCCTGTTGGCGCAGCTAATATTACTTTTTTTCCTCTTTTTTCGTATAAGTCAATTATTGTTTTTATGATTGTTGTTTTTCCTGTTCCTGGTCCTCCTGTTATAATTAATACATTATTATTATTTATTTCTTCTATTGCTTCTTTTTGTTTCTCTGATAATTTTATATCTGATTTTTTTTCTATATTTTTTATTGCATTTTCTACATTTTTTATTTCTTTTACATTTTTGCTTTTTTCTAATTTGTTGATTCTATAAGCTATTTCTTCTTCTGTTTTGTAAAAACTTGTTAAATACACCCATTCTTCTTTTTCTCTTTCTTCATAGACTATTTCACCTTTTGCTTTTAGTTCTATTAAGTTGTCTTCTATTATTTCTTCATTTACGTTTAATAACATTTTTGCATATTCTATTAAATTTGTTTCTAATGTACAGCTATTTCCATTATATGTACTTTTTATTAATCCATATTTTATTCCTGTTTGTATCCTTCTGTCATTTTCTGGCCTTATTCCTATTTTTATTGCCATTTCATCTATTTGTTTAAAATCTACTCCACTTGTTATTTCCATCAATAAATATGGATCTTCTTTTATTTTTTCTACACTATTTATTCCTAGCTTTTCATATACTTTTTTAGCTTGTTGTGCTCCAATATGAAATTTTTCTAAAAAGCCTACTATCTTCCACATTTCTTGATTTTCTAAAAAACTTTCTGATATTTTTTGTGCTTTTTCATTTGTTATTCCTTTTATTATGCATAGTTTTTGGGGTTCATATTTTATAATGTTTATTGCTTCTTTTCCAAATTTTTGTATTATTCTTTTTGCTGTTGCTTCTCCTACACCTTTTATTGCCCCATTCGACAAGTATTTTTCTAATGATGCTAAATTTTCTGGCATTATTTTTTCAAATGTTGTTACTTTAAATTGTGTTCCATAATCCTTGTGCTCTACATAGTTTCCTATTACTTTTAAGGTATCTCCTTCTACTATAAATGGTAAATAGCCTACTATTGTTATTTCTTCATCTTCTGTTTCTAATTCTGCTATTGTATAACTGTTTATTTCGTTTTGATATATTATACTTTCTACTTGTCCTTTTAATTCCAATATGTTTACTCCTTTGCTTTTTTTACTATAATTTTTGTTATTATATCATAATTATAAAAAAAAATAAAGCCAGAAATTTATAATTCCCCGCTTCATTTTTATATGAAATTAAATTAGTTGTAATATAGCAACTTCTGCTCCGTCCCCTCTTCTTGGTCCAGCTTTTACTATTCTTGTATATCCACCTACATTGCTTTCAGCATATTTTGGTGCAATTTCGTTAAATAATTTTGCTGGTACATCGATGTTGTTTCCATCACTATCTTTTACTTTGTTTAATTTTCTCATCATTTTTCTTCTTGCATTTAATCTTGTTGGCATATCTTTTTGTCTTTTTTCTTTAACTTCTTCTTTAACAACTTTTAAATATTCATTTCCATTTTTGCTTTTTACTAATTCTGTTACTTTGTTTCCTTTTGAATCTAATTTTGCTTTTTTGATTATTACTTCTACTTCTTCAAAGTTGTCTTTTTCTTTTATTGCTAAAGATATTAAACTATCTGCTATTGATTTAACTTCTTTTGCTCTTGGTAATGTTGTTTCTACTTTTCCATATACTAGTAAATCTGTTGTTAAATTTTTAAGCATTGACATTCTAATATCTGTTGTTCTTCCTAGCTTTCTATTTGTAGCCAATTTGTTCACCCTCCTTGTTTTTTACAGTTATATTTTTTCTTATTAATCTTCATCATGTGCAAAGTCTAAACCTAATGAATGTAGTTTTGCTGTTACTTCATCAAAAGATTTCTTACCTAAATTTCTTACCTTCATCATATCTGCCTCTGTTTTGTTTGTTAAATCTTCAACAGTTGCAATTCCAGCTCTCTTTAAACAGTTAAATGATCTTACTGATAATTCTAGTTCTTCTATAGACATTTCTAATACTTTTTCTTTTTTTGCTTCTTCTTTTTCTATCATTACTTGTGTATTTTTTGTTTTTTCTGATAAGTCAATAAATAATTCTAAATGTCCTGTCATTACTTTTGCTGCTAAGCTTAATGCTTCGTGAGCTTTTAAGCTTCCATCTGTCCATACTCCAATTACTAATTTATCATAGTCTACCATTTGTCCCACTCTAGTATTTTCTACTTGATAGTTTACTTTTTTTACTGGTGTATATATTGAATCTATTGGTAATACAGATATATCTTGATCTGGTTTTTTGTTTTTTTCTGCTGAGTTGTATCCTCTTCCTTTATCTGCTGTCATTTCCATTTTTAAATGTCCACCTTCAGATACAGTTGCTATATGTAATTCTGGATTTAGTACCTCTACTGTTCCATCTGTTATTATATCGCCAGCAGTAACTTCTCCTTCACCTTTAAAGTCTATCCTTAAGATTTTTTCGTTGATATCATCTGTTTTTAGTCTTACATTTTTTAAGTTTACGATGATCTCTGGTACATCTTCTACAACATTTGCTATTGTAGAAAATTCATGTAATACTCCATCAATTTTTACGCTTGTTATTGCACATCCTGGAAGTGATGAAAGTAATATTCTTCTTAAAGAATTTCCTATTGTTACTCCATATCCTCTTTCTAATGGTTCACATACAAATTTTGCATAGTTATTTGCATCATCAACCTCTAGACATTCAATATTTGGCTTTTCAAATTCTATCATTTTTACCTCCTAATATGAGAACATTCTTCTCACTTTTTTAAAAAACTTTCTCGGTTCTTCCAAGTAAAATTTCAAAGTTCTGATAAAACCTTTGCACTTACTTTTAATTACTACTATTTTGAGTACAACTCTACTATTAGATGTTCTTCTATTGGTAGATCAATATCTTCTCTATTTGCTAATCTTACTACTTTACCGCTTAATTTTTCGTTGTCTTTTTCTAACCAAGCTGGTACAGGTCTTGCTGAATTTTCTTCTACATTTGCTTTTATAGTAGCATTATCTTTTTTGATTTCTCTAACTGTAATAGTATCTCCAGCTTTTACTAAGTATGATGGTATATCTACTCTTTTACCATTTACTTCAAATTGTCCATGGTTTACAAATTGTCTAGCTTGTGCTCTTGATGTTCCAAATCCTAATCTGTAAACAACATTGTCTAATCTGCTTTCTAATATTTGTAATAGGTTTGCACCTGTTACACCTTTTTTATTTGAAGCCATTTCAAAATATTTTCTAAATTGTTTTTCTCCGACTCCATAATATGATTTTGTTTTTTGCTTTTCTCTTAATTGTGTTCCATATTCAGATAATTTTGCTCTTTTTTGTCCGTGTTGTCCTGGTGCATAATTTCTTCTTGAAATACTGCATTTATCTGAATAACATCTTGACCCTTTTAAGAACAATTTTTGTCCTTCTCTACGACAAATACGGCATTGTTCGTCTTTATATCTTGCCATTATATTTACTCCTTTCTATACACGTCTTCTTTTTGGTGGTCTACAACCATTGTGTGGAATTGGTGTTACATCTTTTATACTACTTAATTCAAGTCCTGCTGTTTGTAAAGCTCTTATTGCTGCTTCTCTTCCTGAACCCGGTCCTTTTACAAATACTTCAACAGTTTTTAATCCATGTTCCATAGCTGCTTTTGCTGCTGTTTCAGCAACTTGTCCAGCTGCATATGGTGTGCTTTTTCTTGAACCTTTGAATCCTAGTTCTCCAGCACTTCCCCATGATATTGCATTTCCTTGTGTATCTGTAATTGTTACTATTGTATTATTGAAACTAGAATGAATGTGTGCTGCTCCTTTTTCTATGTTTTTTCTATTTCTTCTAGCTACTGGTTTTCTTGTTGTATTTTTAGCCATTTTCTAAAATTCCCTCCTTCATTTTTAATAAGGTTTTCTTTAATGTTTTAGAATTTTTTCTTTATTCTAAAACTTCTTTTTATTTTTCAAATCTTAAAATTCAATTTTAAAATAAAATTGATTAGAATTGGTATATTGTGCATTTTTGTGATTTTAAAAAAGCTGAGATTGTACTTTGTGTACATTGAAGTTTTTTTAGAATTGCAAAAATGTGCAAGATGCCGATTATACTCGATTTTAAAATTATTTTTTGCTCTTGCTAACTAACTTTCTAGGACCTTTTCTTGTTCTAGCATTTGTTTTTGTTCTTTGTCCTCTTACAGGTAATCCTCTTCTATGTCTTAAGCCTCTGTAGCAACCGATTTCTGTTAGTCTTTTAATGTTTAGAGCAACTTCTCTTCTTAAGTCACCTTCTACATTATATGATTCATCAATGATTTTTCTGATTGCGTTTTCTTGTTCATCAGTTAAATCTTTTACTCTAGTATCTGGATTTACTCCTGCTTTTTCTAGAATTTTTTGTGAACTTGATAATCCTATTCCGTAGATATATGTTAAACCTATTTCTACTCTTTTTTCTTTAGGCAAGTCTACTCCTGCTATACGAGCCATATTTTTTTGCACCTCCAAATTTTCTTTTTTAGTTTTCCTTTGCTTTTTAATTGAAATGCACTGTTGTAGTACAGCGGTTTTAAAAAGTATTAAGGAATATATATAAACACAAATTTGATATGTAAATCCTCTTGGGTTTCACAGCCGCTACCTAATTTGTGTTATAAACATTTTTGTCAAAGACTATCCTTGTCTTTGTTTGTGTTTAGGGTTTTCACAGATAACTCTAATAACACCTTTTCTTTTTATTATTTTGCATTTGTCACATATTTTCTTTACTGATGGTCTTACTTTCATTTTGGCACCTCCTTAAAATTTTTAGTGTTACACACTTTTTATATTTTATTTGGGTTAATTTTTAACTTAATAACTATTTTGCTCTCCATGTGATACGACCTTTTGTCAAGTCATATGGGGATAACTCTACTTTTACTTTATCTCCTGGTAATATTTTTATATAATTCATTCTTAGTTTTCCAGAAATATGTGCTAATATTTGGTGCCCATTTTCTAGTTCAACTTTAAAGTTTGTGTTTGGTAAAGCTTCTACTACTATTCCCTCTACCTCAATAACATCTTCTTTTGCCATCATTTTCCCTCCTCACAAAGAGCATTTTATGCAAAATATTCCTATTTTGCATCTTAACTATTTTATTTTACAACATTTTTATAATATTGTCAATATTTTTGGCTCTTTTTCTGTAATTAAAATTGTATTTTCATAATGTGCTGCTAGGCTTCCATCTTCTGTTATTATTGTCCATCCATCTTCTAATTCTAAGATATTTGGTTTTCCTTGTATTACCATCGGTTCTATTGCTAGTGTCATTCCTGGTTCTATTTTCATTCCTCTACCTGCTTTTCCGTAATTTGGTATACCTGGATCTTCATGCATTTCTCTTCCTATCCCATGTCCTTGAAATTCTCTTAATACAGAAAATCCTTGACTTCGTACATATTCTCCTATTGCATGTGATATGTCACCTATTCTATATCCTGGTTTTGCGAATTTTATTCCTTCGAAAAATGCTTGTTTTGTAACATCTACTAATCGTTGTGCTTCTTTTGATGCTTTTCCTACTATAAATGTTCTTGCTGCATCTCCATTAAATCCATCTTTTAAAGCGACTGTGTCTATACTTACAACATCTCCATCTTTTATTATTCTATGTTTTGATGGTATTCCGTGTATTACTTCGTCATTTATAGATACACAGATTGATGCTGGAAATCTTGGTATACCACGTATTCCTGAATCGTATCCTTTTTCTGCTGGTATTGCTCCTAAACTTCTCATTGTATTTTCTGCTATCTGATCTAATTCTAGTGTTGTCATTCCTGGTTTTATTTCTTTTTCTAATTTTTCATATGTTAATGCTACTACTCTGCATGCTTCTTTCATTAATTCAATTTCTCTTTTTGATTTTATTGTTACCATTTATGGTCTCTTCCTTTCAACTATGAAAACTATTTTTTTACTTCTTCTATTATTTCTTCTGCGACTTCTTTTCCTAAATGATTGTTCTGTTTTGTTACTTCTTCTGTTTTTAGTACTCCTTTTTTCTCATAATATTCTACTAATGGACTTGTTTGTTCCATATATGATTTTATTCTTGCTTTTACTGTTTCTTCATTGTCATCTTTTCTTTGTATTAATTCACTTCCACATTTATCGCATATTCCCTCTTGTTTTGGTTTGTTCATTACTAAATTGTATATTGTTTTACATTCTGGATTTGAACATATTCTTCTATTTACTATTCTTTCTATTATTTCTTCTTCTGGTGTTACCAAATTTAATACCATATCTATTTTTTTATTTTTTTCTTCTAATATTTTGTCTAATGCTTTAGCTTGTTCTATTGTTCTTGGAAAGCCATCTAATATTATTCCGTTTTCTACATCTTTTTCTTCTAATCTATCTTTTACTATTTTTATTGTTACTTCGTCTGGTACTAATTGTCCTTTTGAAATATAGCTTTCTGCTAATTTTCCTAGTTCTGTTCCTTCTTGCATATTTTTTCTAAATATGTCTCCTGTTGACACTTGTTTTATCCCTATTCCTTTTTCTATCATACCTGCAACTGTTCCTTTGCCTGTTCCAGGTGCTCCTAACATTATGATTATCATATTCATCTCTCCTTGTCTTTTTTTCTTTAATATTTTACTACAAAAATATGTAAATATCAAGCTTTTATGTTTGTTTTTGTTCTTTTGCTCCTTTAAACATTATTTTTGTTGATTCTAAAATTGAACAATTATGTTTATACAATTTATGTTTTCTTATTGCATATTGTATAATAAGTATCCAGTATAATGATGGGGCAATTCTTTTAAAAATTGCTCCTTGATCATATAAATATTTATTATTAAAGCCTTTAAACCAGCTACTTTCAGTTGCTCCTACCGTTCCTATCTTTTGTTCCACACTATATAATTTTATTTTATTTTTTACTAAATCTGATAGGAATATTGTGTCTTCACCCTTATAAATTTTTGCTCCTGGCCCAAAATTTTCATCAAATCTTATGCCTTTTTCTTTTATTTTTTCTATTGCTTCTTTTTTTAATGTGAGTTCATATATTCTTAATCTCATTACATCTAAAAATTTTACTTTTTTGTTTTTTACTTTTTTGTTCTTTTCTCTTTGTCTATTGGTATTTTCTACATAAAAGAATATTCCGTCCGCTTCTTTGTTTTTTTCATATGCTTTTTTTATTATTTCTTCATACTCATCCACATATTTTATATCGTTATCTGCAAATATACTTATTTCTCCTTTTGATAATTCTAGTAATCTATTTCTACTTTTACTTGCTCCTTTTTCTTTATATGAATACATTATTTGGTTACTATTTAATTTTTTACTTTCTATTATTTGATTTTCTATTTCAGAAACTTGATTAACTATTATTGTGTCTGTTTTTATATTTGCTTCTTCTATTTTTTTTTTAAATTCTTTTTTGTTTTTTATTTCAGTTGTTGACATTAGAACTTCTATTTTTTTCATAACAAATATCCTTTCTTTAAACTATGATTGTTACTACTTATATTATCCTTTTTATTGTTGCTCTAAATATATAATTTATAAAATAGTATGTGCTTTTTATTATATTTATTTTTTCTTGTTTTCTGTATAATTGCCATGTCCTTTTTAAACTTTTAAATTTATTGAAAGATAGACTTTTATTATGGATTCTATATTTTGCTAATTCTTCATTTATTCCATATGCTATATTATTATCTTTTAATATCTGCCACCATGTTGCTGTATCTTCACTTTTTACATCTGGCATTTTTATAAGCTCTTTATTAATTTCTTTTGTGTTTATCATTACTGTTGATGTTAATATAAATGTATTTTTTAATGCTTGCTTATAGTTTAAGCTTTTGGGGAATATCCCTACTATTTTTTCTCTTTTTTCTTTTTTATAGCAGAATCTAGTATATGTAAAATTGTATGAGTTTGTCTTCATAAATTGTATTTGTTTTTTTAATTTTTCTTTATCCCAAATATCATCGGCATCTAAAAAAGCTATATATTGACTTTTTGACTCTTCTATTCCTATATTTCTTGCCTTTGCCACTCCTTTATGTTCTTTTAATTTTATGATTTTTACCTTTTGCTTGACTTCTATAATTGTGTCTTTTATTATATCTAATGTTTTATCTGTAGATTTATCGTCTATAATTATTAGATTCCAATTTGTATAACTTTGTTTTTTTACAGATATTATTGCTTCTTTTATATATTTTTCACAATTATATACTGCCATAATTATATCAACTTTTTCCATATTCCCCTACTCTATATATAAATTTTTTGCCCTTTCGTAATTTTGTGTATAATTTTTATATTTTATATCTGAAATTGTTTTTCCTTCTAAATTTTTAGGATATTCTAATATGCATTTACTATATTCTGGATATTCTTCTATTATTATATTTAGTAATTCTTTATCTTTCAATTCTTCTCTATTTTTTGTTTTTTCGTATAAATTGATTATTATATCTGATCTAGTTTCTAACTGATTTATTTCATATTTTCTTTCTGCTTTTACTTTTTTTAATGTTTTTGTTAAAAATTCTAAATCTGTTTTATTGTTGTTTTGTATTATTGAGTCTGATAATAGTTTGTACATGATATTTTGCCTGCTATATGGCTCATTTTTTATGTGTTTTTTTATTTTTTCTGAACTATTCTCTTTGTTTGCAATAATCTCATTGTATTGATATCTTGATATCCAATTTGCTAAGTTTACTTTTGGTATTCCGTTTTTATCTTCTGTTATTGTTGTTATAAGTGCTAAACTATTTGAAATTGTTATGATTATGAACATTAATGATATTAAATATTCTATTATATTGCTTTTTATTTGTATATTTTTATCATCTTTATTTATTATTGCAATACACATAAATACTATCATTTGCATTATTAGATATGACATATCAAAATCCATAATGCTATGTATTAATATTAAAATTGTTCCTACTATTATAGATAACATAGTTTTGTCTTTTATGTTGCCTTTACTGTTTTCTATTGTTATTGCTATTATGAATATATATGATATTATCCCTACTATTCCATATGACATCCATATTTCTAATATATAACTATGTGATTCTTTAGCATAATATAGATATTCTTGATATTGCCCATATAGATTTCTCCATGCATTTCCTCCTGCTCCAAATATCCAGTTATCTTTTATTATTTTTAATGCGTCATTCCAATAATCTAATCTCTGGAATACACTTGTATTTTTCAAGTTAAATGTTGTAAATACCCTTACTATTTCGTCTGGAATTATTTTATATTCTAATATGTATTTATTGTTGTTTATTTTAAATTGGTTTATTTTTATTGTTTGTTTTAATTTGTTTACAACTCGTATTTCTAAATGTGATGCTAATTCGTCTGTTTCTATATTTACACTTTTTGTTCCTTTATATTCTCCAAATGATATTATTCCTAATTGCTTTTCTCCTAAATATTTTGTTATTTCTACTACTACTATCTGGAAACTATCATATTGTTTATCACTTTGTGCATCTATATTAAATTCTAAGTCATATGCTTTATTTTTTTCTATACCTCTTATTACATATGTTTTTTCCTTTTCTGTTATTACTGATGTTTTTGGTATTGTTATTGCTATTAAAAAGTATATTAAAAATAATATTATTGCAAATACTCCTATTAATATCCATTTTTTGCTTATTCTTTTTTCTTTTATTGCTTTTATAATAAATATTAGGGTAACTATTGCAATAAGTGCTAATACTGCTTTTGATTGTGTTAATATTATTGTTATTATCGATATTATTATATATATTGCATACAAAATTTTGTTTCTTTTTTTGCTTTCTTGTGCTAGCATTCCTATTGCTAAAATTGTTGTTAGTGTTAAATATATTGCAAATGTATTTGCATATCCAAATATTGATATCATTCTTGTGTCTTCAATTTTTACTGCATTTATTTTATCTAGCATTCCTTGAAATATATTTATATTTAGGATTTTGTCATATCCAAATATTATTGGTATTATTGAGCTTATTATTAATGTTTTTATTATTGTTTGTATTTGTGATTTTTCTTTTATTGTATTTCTGCTTAATATATATATTCCATATACAGACCAATATTTTAGTATAAAGTTTATTGTTCCTTCTAATGAGGCATACTTTCTTAATATTAATGGTATTGTTGTTGATACCATTAAGCCAAGTACTGCTATATCTATTTTTCCTTTTATTATTACATTTTTTTCTTTTTGAATTTTTTTAGTTATAATATATATTGTTGTTATTATACATACAAATGATTGGATTAACCATATTGGCTCTTTTATGTTTGACCCTATGTTTATTGACAATAGGATTATTGTTATTATTATACTTATTTGTGCTATTTTATCTATTCTTTTCATTTCTTCCCCATTTTATATTTTTAAATATATTTTAT
>ULMM01052918.1_pt1 | contig 12554 bp, 8 predicted proteins | sample 1951661 | NCBI WGS metagenome assembly ULMM01 (sample SAMEA4835551, study PRJEB28245) | human gut metagenome | biome: gut microbiome; material: fecal sample | place: Denmark | collected 2008 | reverse complement strand
ATCTGCTGCAGCCTGCGTCTCCAACGCTTTTGCATTGACAGGGAATCCCTCATAGGTATCCACGCTCTGTAATTCTTCGGACAGGGCAAAACGCAGGAAGTCTTTTGCAGTCTCCACATGCTCACTCCGGCTGTTGATTCCAATGATCATCTTCGGATAAAATGCGTTTTCCATGGAGGCCACATTGGCATTCAAAAGCTCCGCCACTGCATAAGGCATCATTGCCTCATTAAAGCCGTCGGTCTCCTGAAGTACCAGCTTCACATCAGACCCCAGATCCCAGATATTCGCTGCACGGCCTTCTTTTCTGGAAGGCAGGATACCGCAGTTATCCGCAATCTTCTTCAAATCTTCCAGCCAGGGATGTAAGGTATCACGATTCACCTGACGGTTCTGTAAAATATCATCCACGATCAACGGATAGAACTCTTCCACCAGTTCGCCGCAGGTACGGTCTCCCATATAACTCTCCGTCTTTCCGGATACCGCCTTTGCAATAGCATCCATGCTGCTCATTTCCTCCGGATGCACATCCCTGCCGACAGCTAACAATAATCCGAATTGCAGCGGCACCGCATACCGTCCTCCATCCGCCTCTTCATAGGCTGTTGTAATGTTGGAAAGCAGGGTTCCTTCCTCTTCCATGGGCTGCAATATCTCCTGCAGATTAAACAGCAAGCCCTTAGAGGCATACGTGTCCAGTTTCAGATGATCCATCACCATGAGATCCGGTCCGTTGCCGGAGGTCAGGGAAGTGTTCAGATCCTGATAGATCTGCTGATAATCCGCATTTCCGCTATATTTATCCGTCATGGAGATTGCCGCATCCACATGGATCAGTACCTCCGGATGCTGCTTATGATACTGCACCGCAGCCTGCTGTAAAAAGAAGCTCTCCTCCACGGTATACAGCGTCAGTTCTTCGGTCACCTCTATCACCGCATCGGGATCATATCTATAAATCATTATTTTATCCCCGCTCTCACTTCCAAACCATGCGTATACACTGCCATCCGACAGCGCCACAATATCCCTGCACCACTGATCCGACAGAGAAAAACCGGTATCGATTCCCTGAAGCAGCTTCTGCCAGTTGGTATCGCCCACGTCGCAGCGGAAGAATCCGTCTGCATCCGCCGCATAGACTGTGCCGTCTTCCAGCACGCTGAAATAAGCAGAGCTGTAACTGTCCTGGGAAAAGGGAATCTCTCCCTTAGCTTTTGCCCCGTTATTTCCATCCAGCTGCATCTGTAACAATCCGTTCACAGAGCCCTGTTCATCCGCCTGTGCCAGATACAACGTGTCTCCCACAGCGCTGACCCACTTATTATCCGCCAGAGTTCCGCTATCGATCAGACTGTCGCTCTCCTGACTGCTTACCAGACTTCCGTCCTGTGCCAGTACAACATCCAGGGAAAAATAAGACAGTCCCACTAACAATCCGTCCTCCGTCATTGTCACATACTGTGGCGTATCATAGAACCGATAGCCATCCATGTCCATAGGCTCCAGCCACTTCTGTGGTGTAATATCCAGCGCACTGCCGTCCGCTTCCTTCCACAGATGTGCGGAAGAGTTCTCCTCGTCCCGGTAACAGTTGCCGTACAGGTACTGATTCCCCTCCGCATCCTGCAACAATGTAAAACTGTCACTGCTCTCCAGACACTTTCCCTCGGGAAACGCCTTCAGCCAGTCCTTCGTCACTTCCGTCAGAGTATCTCCTTCTTCCAGCTTCCATTCCTCCAGAGTGGTCTGTCCTTCCGATCCGCCTGCCACGAGAAAATGTAATTCATCACCCGAACGGAAGATCTGGCTGATATTTTTGTCCTTCCATTCCTCCGGAAGTGAGAGTTCCGTCTCTACATATCGCCCTTTCTGCACTTCATCAGGTGACGCTGCAATCTGCAGATCGTTCTTCTTCCCGCACCCGGTGAACAGTCCCATGACGATTGCCATGCAGGTCGCCAGTGCAATTCCTTTCTGCATGTTATTGTTACTGTTATTCCAATAAATTCTGTTTTGCATCTTAATCCCTATGCCTTTCTCCCATTCTGCTGTGTGTTCCACAGCTTTTTCTTACAGGAAAAGTATAGTGGTTTCTTTTTTAAGATAACAGTAGGCACGGGTTAAGATGCCTTTACCATATGATTAAGATTTTCTTAACGAAAAACGGAACCGGCACAAGCACCGATTCCGTCTTCTCCGGGAACCATTTAGGAATTCAATATCTTCATAAATTCTTCTCCGGTAATGGTCTCTTTTTCATATAAATACTGAGACAGTTCATCCAGTTTCGCACGATTTTCCATCAGGATCTGTCCTGCCTTCTCATGCTGGCGTTTTACCAGTTCCACCACTTCCTTATCGATGGCAGTCTGGGTCTCCATGGAACAGGTCAGGGAGGAATCTCCACCCAGATACTGGTTCGTCACAGTCTCCATGGCTACCATGTCAAAATCTTTGCTCATACCGTAGCGGGTGATCATGCCTCTGGCAAGCTTGGTAGCCTGTTCGATATCGTTGGAAGCTCCGGTGGTCACAGATCCGAAGGCGATCTCTTCCGCGGCACGTCCGCCGGTCAGTGTGGCGATCTTATTCTCCATCTCTTCCTTGGTCATCAGATAATGATTGCCTTCCTCTTCCACCTGCATGGTATAACCCAGTGCTCCGGAAGTACGGGGCACAATGGTGATCTTCTGTACCGGTGCGGAATTGGTCTGCTTCGCTGCCACCAGTGCGTGTCCAATCTCATGGTATGCCACGATCCGCTTTTCCTTATCTGTAAGGATGGCATTCTTTTTCTGATAACCGGCAATGACTACTTCAATACTCTCTTCTAAGTCTGCCTGGGTTGCGAACTTACGTCCATCTCTGACTGCCCGGAGAGCTGCCTCATTGACGATATTGGCAAGCTCCGCACCGGAAGCGCCGGATGCCATACGGGCGATTTTATTGAAGTCTACGTTATCTGCGACTTTGATCTTGCGGGCATGCACTTTCAGGATTTCTTCTCTTCCTTTCAGGTCGGGAAGCTCTACCGGCACCCGTCTGTCAAAACGTCCGGGACGTAGCAGTGCCGGATCCAGACTCTCCGGACGGTTAGTGGCTGCCAGAATGATAACGCCGTTGTTGCCTTCAAAGCCATCCATCTCCGTTAACAGCTGGTTCAGGGTCTGTTCTCTCTCATCGTTACCGCCCACCTGTCCGTCACGTTTTTTACCGATGGCATCGATCTCATCGATAAATACAATACAGGGAGCCTTTTCCTTCGCCTGTTTGAACAGGTCTCTGACCTTGGAGGCACCCATACCTACGAACATCTCCACGAATTCCGAACCTGACATGGAGAAAAAGGGAACATTGGCTTCTCCGGCTACTGCCTTGGCTAACATCGTCTTACCGGTTCCGGGAGGGCCTACTAAGAGAATACCCTTCGGCATAGAAGCACCGATCTCTTTGTATTTTTCGGGGTCATGCAGGTATTCCACGATCTCTGTCAGATTTTCCTTCGCCTCATCCTCTCCTGCCACATCGGTGAACTTAATACCGTTGGAAGACTTCACATAGACCTTCGCATTGCTCTTGCCCATGCCTCCCATGCCGAACATCATGGAGTCGCCGCCGGCTTTTTTCGCCATCTGACGGTACATCAATTGTCCGAAGCCAATAATGATGATCAAAGGCAGCAGCCAGCTGATCAGAAAGCTTAAAATCGGCGATGCTTCCTCCACGATCTCACTGGAGAATTTTGCCCCGCTGTCATACAGTCTCTGCGTTCTGTCCGGATCATCCATCAGACCGGTCTTGTAGATGGTCTTGTCATCTTTTGCGGTAAACACGATCTGATTATCCTGGACCTGTACCTCGTCGATCTGTTTATCATAAGTCATCTGCATAAAAGTGTTGTAATCCACTTCCTTCACTGCCCTCTGTACGATCTGCGGTACCAGAAGACTGTTGATCAGCATGATCGCCACCAACGCGATCAGATAGTAAAAGATAAACGGTTTTTTATTAGGTTGTTTTACTTCCTGCATATAGGATTCCTTCCTCATTCTTGTAAGATGGTCTAAAACTGTTGGAATAAATCAATCATAGCTATTTTGTGCCCGACAATCAATATTTAATCTGTTACCTTATTCTAAAAAAAGAATAAACTTCAGCGTGAAAAAGGCTACGTTTTCTCAGATTTGTTTCTTTTCCTTCTCCCTAAAAAGAGAGACAATGAGACTATGATAAAGGAGGGAGCGATGATGCGTCATGATTCGGGTAAAGTGTTGAGCCCTATATTGAAATATCTTTTGAAATATCTTTTGAAATTACTGTTTGTCTGCCTGTTGCTGGGCATTCTGTATTATAGCTTCAAGGATTCCATGGAAGATATGATCACAGAGCTTTCCAAAGTCTCCCCGCAGGTCATCCTGGTCCTGTTCCTCAGTGTAGTCGTCTATCATCTCTGTGAAGGGCACATCACCTGGCTGATTGTGCATAAAACACACCCGGAATATCCCCGCCGGAAGGGATTCTGTAATGCTTTCTACTGCTCTTTCTATAAGACAGCCACTCTGGGCAGCGGTTCCGGCATAGCCGGGATCTATTATCTGAACAAAGCCGGAATCCCGGTTCCCAATGCCACCGGCATGTACTTTTTCCAATATATCGTCCACAAGGTTTCCATGGCAGTCTATAGTCTGTTATTGTTTTTGGTAACCTACAGATTTATTCACACCTCGTTTGCATACTATCAGGGTTATATTCTGCTGGGATTTGCAGGTGTCTGTGTGATCGCAGGAGTTCTGTTAGCAGTGGCTACCGTTCCCTGGATGCAGACTGCCTGTAATCTGCTGGCCAACCACCTCCGTGCAAAGCATCCCTCCTGGGAGGAAAAACTCACCGGTGCCGGACATAAGCTTGCCCAGCTGCAGGCGGAAAGCCGGTCTCTATTAAAAGACCCTCTGCTGCTCCTTCGCCTGTTCCTGTGCAATCTGTTAAAATTCACTACCTGGTATATCATTCCCTGGATGGTATTCTGCAATTCTCCTGGGGATGGATCCGGCGATCTGCCCTTTTCTTTCCTGCAATGTTTTGCTCTGACCTCTCTCAGCCAGTCGCTGGCGGGTGTCATCCCCACCCCGGCGGGGATTGGATCCGTAGAAGCCGTCTTCACATTGCTGTTCCGGCGTCTCCTGCCGGAGGCCAAAGCCCTGTCTGCCGTGCTTCTCTACCGGTTCACCACCATGCTGTTACCCTGTGCCATTGGTGCCTTTTTCGTACTGGGTGAGAGGATTGTCTCCTTACACAGGAAAAAGAGAACGGCAGACTAATATACTTTCCTAAAATCTCCACGCAAAACAAGCCACAACACAGTATTCTGTGTCGTGGCTCTTATTATATTCCGTTATTATAAAAACAAATGCTAAGTATTACTTTCTCTGTAAGAAATCAGGAATCTTCAGAGATTTCTCTTCTACAGAGCTTCTGATATCTGTAGGCTTATGAATACCGGGCACCGGCTGTATGGGTCTCGGAGCCTGTCCTCCCTGTCCCTGGGATGTCGTAGGAGCGGTAGACTGTATATTCATTCCCTTCAGAGAACTGGGAGTCATATGGGAAGCAGGCTGTCTGAAAGCAACACCGCCGCCCAGACGATTCTGTACCACACTGTTGGCCTTATCTTCCAGACCGGTAGCGATCACGGTGATCGTACAGCTATCGGACTTGGACTCATCGTACATAGCCCCGAAGATGATATTGACATCATCTCCTGCCAGTTCCTGTACATAGCTTGCTGCATCGGATGCATCTGCCAGAGTGATATCTCCGGAGATATTGATAATGACATGGGTTGCACCGGAAATGGTAGTCTCCAGAAGGGGACTCTCTACTGCCATCTTCACAGCTTCCATTGCCTTATCATCGCCCTTGCCCTCACCGATACCGATGTGAGCAATACCCTTGTCCTTCATAACGGTCTGTACATCTGCAAAGTCCAGATTAATGACAGCGGGAACATTGATCAGATCTGTGATTCCCTGTACTGCCTGCTGCAGAACTTCATCTGCCTTCTTCAAAGCTTCCGGCATTGTGGTACGTCTGTCCACGATCTCCAACAGCTTATCATTGGGTATCACAATCAGGGTATCCACGTTCTCTTTGATACGCTCGATACCGTTTAAAGCATTTACCATACGTGCCTTTGCCTCAAAACGGAAAGGCTTCGTCACAACACCGACGGTTAAAATGCCCATTTCCTTTGCCAGCTTAGCCACCACCGGAGCTGCTCCGGTTCCGGTACCGCCACCCATACCACAGGTTACGAATACCATATCTGCACCCTTCAGAGCTGCGGAAATCTCCTCCGTACTCTCTTCAGCTGCCTTCTCACCGATCTCGGGCTTGGCTCCCGCACCGAGTCCCTTGGTCAGCTTCTCACCGATCTGTAATAACTTCGGAGCTTTGCAGAGCTGCAATGCCTGCTTATCAGTATTCACCCCGATAAAATCCACTCCGGTAATTTTCTCATCCACCATTCTATTTACAGCGTTATTTCCCGCGCCGCCTACACCGACTACGATGATCTTGGCAGCTGTATCCGCGTCATTCGTCTTAATCTCCAGCAAGGTTAGTTCCTCCTTTTAACCCTTTTCAACTTCACATAGACTATCATATAATCATTTTACAAATTTAGCAACCTATTTTTTCAAAATGTTTCACAAATGTTTCACGCATCCGGCTTGAACGTAAATTTCCCTTTTCCTTCCTCATAATTTTCCATCTGCAGTGTTCCGCTTTTCCCTTCCAGTTGCTCCAAAAATCCCGGCAACAGCTGCAGCTTGTCCTCTAAATGGCTGTGATCACTGCCCATGGCTACTTTGATCTGTCCGAAGTAGATGGTGATCTCTCCGGAAGAATGAAAATAAATCTTGTCCGCAGTCAGCTGATATTTATTCAGAAGCTTTGTCATGTCCATGATCCCGGCAAACACTTCCGGATTCTCCACCGGAAGCTGTTCTCCCAGGACGATATGATTAAAAGTCAGTCCTGTGATCTGCGGTACTCCCTGGGTCCGGATTCCGGAACTCTCCACCACGTAACCATCCTTGTCAAAATACATATAAGTATCCAGATATTTCACGTATCCTGCCAGTGCCTTTTCATACACTGTGATTTTAATGGTATCCGGAGCCAGAATCGATACATTCATGACATCCACAAAGGGAACATCCTGAATTCCTCTGTCACGGTACTTCAGCGACAGATACAGGGAATTATTCCCCAGCGGTCCCGACATCACGATCTTTTTGATCTCATCCTCTGTATAATGCACATTGCCCTCCACATATACAGTACGGACTGTATATACGGAGTGCAATGCGAAAATGCCTCCGCCCAGTATTAGCAGCAAAGCGCTTATGATCACTATTTTTCTGATAACGGTACTTCGGTCTCTATACACTGGTAATACGTGCTCCTAATTCTCTGAAATCTCTGCAGATATTTTCATATCCGCGTTCTATAAAATGTTGTCCCGTCACGAAGCTCTCACCCTCCGCCGCAAGTCCTGCTAAAACCAGTGCTGCCCCACCGCGAAGTTCACAGGCGTCCAGTTGCTCTCCATGAAGGTGTTCCACTCCGGTGATCACCGCGTGCTGTCCGTCTTTTAAGACAATCTGTGCACCCATAAGGTTTAAGGGTTCTGCAATTCGAAAACGGTTCTCGAAAATATTCTCTTCAATATAACTGATTCCCTCTGCCATGGTCAGTACCGCCATCGCCGCCGACTGCAGATCTGTGGGGAATTCCGGGTACGGTCCGGTCTGCAGATGCCCGATACTCTTGGGTCTCACCGGTGCCTGTACGAACAATCCCTCTTCGGAGACGGTACATTGTGCCCCCATTCTCTCCGCAGCCACAGTCACTGCTTCCATCTGGCTCCAGGGTGCCTGATTTAACAGTACACTCCCGCCGCAGCCGATACAGCCAAACAGATACGTTCCTGCCACGATCCGGTCCGTCGGAACTGTATACCGGGTTCCGTGAAGATCTCCGCCGCCATGGATGATAAGTTCCGGACTTCCCATCCCTTCGATCGAAGCCCCACATGCCGTCAGAAATTCACAAAGTGCAATCACTTCCGGCTCTCTGGCTGCACCGGTGATCACAGTATCTCCGGGGGCTTTTACCGCTGCCAGTAAAATATTCTCCGTGGCGCCAACGCTTGGAAACTTCAGTGTAATCTGGGCACCGTGCAGATTTTTTGCCCGTGCGGACAAAAGTCCGTCCTCTTCGAGGAATTCAACACCCATCTGTTCCAGTGCATGAATATGCAGATCAATGGGTCTGTCGCCGATGACACATCCTCCCGGATGTTCCATGGTCACATAACCGCATTTGCCGAGCAATGCTCCCAGCAGACACAGCGATGAGCGCATACCGGTAATGGCTTCTCCGCGCATTCTTCTTGCCTCTGCTCTCTCACAGGGCAGGTCATCTCTGCCTCCCGGCTGTACCCGGATCCCATTCTCCTGCCAGTGTACCATACATCCCAGTTCCCGTAACAGATGCACGAACCGATGCACATCCTCGATCCTCGGGCAATTCTGAATATATGATACTTCATTGGTAAGAAGCGTTGCTGCCAAAATCGGGAGTGCCGCATTTTTAGACCCTTGTATGCGTACCTTTCCCTGTAGCGGCATGCCGCCCTGTATGCGGATTCCCTTCATACAGCACCATCCCCATTACATAAGATATTCTTATCTTATGCCCCGGGATGCGGTTTCGTACCATGTCTTCTATAGTTCTTTTAACTGGATCCTCCGGGCCACACTTAAGACCAGCCCGATCTCCGCCAAAAGGAACAGTGCCGAAGAACCACCGTAACTGATAAACGGCAGGGAGATTCCGGTATTCGGAATGGAGTTGGTCACAACCGCAATGTTCAGGATCGCCTGGATCGCGATGTGTCCCATAACCCCCACTACCAGCATGGCACCGAACAGATCCGGTGCATTATTGGCAATGACCATCATCCGCCACAACAGCATAATGAACATGAGAATAATGGCAACCGCTCCGAACAATCCCAGTTCCTCGCAGATAATGGAGAAGATCATGTCGTTCTGTGCCTCAGGCAGGAAGCTTAACTTCTGCATGCTCTGTCCCAGTCCCTTGCCCCAGATGCCACCGCTTCCGATGGCATACAGTGCCTGCAGGGTCTGGAAGCCTTTATCCTGTGCCTGACTTTCCGGGTTCAGCCACGCCTGGATTCTTGCCAGACGGAACTTGCCACCGATCTTATCTCCCAACTGTACTACCACAAATACCAGCAATGCCGCTGCTGCCACCACGCTTAATCCCATGATAACGAATTTTTTGTAATCGGGACTTGCCACAAATACCATCAGGACGGCAATACCCATAATAATGATGGCAGAACTTAAGTTATCCGTAATGAGATATACACATGCTGCGATTGGCAGTGGTGCGCCCATCATAATGAAAAAGCCTTTCATGGTACGCACGCTTTTTCCCATCTTGCACACCAGACTTGCCAGGAACAGGATCATACACAATTTAGCTACCTCAGCCGGCTGCAGATTGAAGCCCGTATGGGGAATACCGATCCATCTTGTAGCACCGTGGGAGCTGATGCCGAGTGGAGTCTTCACCAGGAAGATCAGGATCATCGACACCACATATCCCAGCATAGCGAACCGTTCCCAGAAATGATACGGGATATTAGCAATGATGATCATTCCCACCAGACCGATGATATTGGCAACCAGCTGTTTCTTCATATAAAAGGCTGCATCTCCATAGGTATCATAAGCCTCATAGGAACTGGCGGAATAGATCATGATCAGACCAAATCCCAGTAAAAACAGCACAATAAAAAGCAGGCTGTAGTCAAAAAAGTATTCCGATTGTTGTTTCTTTTTACGCCTTCTGCGAGCTTCTGCCATGCCTGCTTTTACTCCTTATTTCTATTTCTATAACATTATTGCTTTTTATTACTTTTTAATCTGCCAGTCCACGGACATATTCCTTGAAAAGCTGTCCTCTGACCTCATAGTTCGGGAACATGCCCCAGCTTGCACAGGCCGGAGACAGAAGAACCGCATCTCCCGGTTCTGCCAGTTCCGTACACAGCTTCAGGCATTCCTCATAAGTATCCGCGAAACGGATCTTATCGAAGCCATGCTTTCTGGCACACTCGGCAATCTTCTCTCTGGTCTGTCCGATGAGGACGAGGCATTTTACCTTGCCGTCAAAGCTGTCGATCCACTCGTCATATTCGCTCTGCTTGTCATAACCTCCGCCGATGAGAACCGTGGGCCTGCTCATGGCTTTGATGCCCTGAATAGCGGCATCGGGATTGGTTCCCTTGGAATCGTTGTAATAATCCACACCGCCCTTGGTGGCTACGAACTCAATTCTGTGCTCCACTGCGTGGAAACCGCGGATCACCGTAAGGATCGTCTCCATGGGTACCTGCATACCCTCTGCGATGGCAATGGCTGCCATAACATTTTCCACATTGCACAGGCCTACCAGATTCATATCCTTATGAATATCCATCAGCTCGTGCTCTTCGCCGTTTACGCTCTTGATGATCTTGTCACCCCGCAGAAAATAACCGTTTTCCAGTTCCTGATGGGAGGAGAACAATACCGGAGTGGCAGGGCATCTTCCTGCGAAGTCTCTGGTGTAATCATTGTCATAATTCAGTACGCAGATATCTGCCTTCGTCTGCTGGGAAGCCACTGCTTCCTTAGCTGCCACATAGGCTTCCATGGTATGATGTCTGTTCAGGTGATCCGGTGTGATATTCAGGATCGCCGATACCACCGGATGGAATGTATGTATGGTCTCTAACTGGAAAGAACTGATCTCTCCCACAGTAACACTGTCCTTCGAAGTCTTATCTGCTTCCAGGGTATAGGGATTACCGATGTTACCCACCACGAAAGTCTTATCCTTACCGAAGTGTGCCTTCATGATCTCACCGGTGAGTGTGGTGGTCGTCGTCTTACCATTGGTGCCGGTAATGGCGATCACTCTGCCCTGCTCTGCCAGGAATCCCAGTTCGATCTCTCCCAGAATCTGAACGCCTCTGTCTCTCATACGGTTCACCAGCGGAATATCCGTAGGTACCCCGGGGCTTAATACTGCTGCCTGAATACTCAGCTCCACATTTTCAGGAAGTTCTCCGGCGATGCAGGCCGCCCGGCTTCCCTCCGGAAGCTTTGCCTTCAGATCTTCCCCTGTCAATTTATCACTACTGTCATACAGAACCACGTCTGCATGATTTTTCTCCAATAATACTGCTGCACCAATCCCGCTGATACCGGAGCCGATGACCAGACATTTTTTTCCTTCTAACATTTTCCTACCATACCTTTCTGTACTTTCTGTAAAAGTCCATCAGTTCATTATAACGCATTCGCGGCGAATGGGGAAGAGAAAAATAGAAGCCCTCCAACATATATATGTCAGAGAGCTCCGGTTCATTCCGTTATTTCTGTAATTTTATAACACCTATTCCGGGTTCCCCGCCTATGTTCTGTTCCACGATCACATAGGGACCTCTCATTCCGTAAACATAATCAAATACCGGTTCCAGCCGCTCTTCCCCGTGAAGTCCCATCAATCCGTATTTTCTGACTGTCATCCGGTCGTCGATATATACATACCCGGGGATTGCGTCGTATTCCTTATTATATTCCGTCACACTAATAAAAAAGCGTGAGTCCCCGGAGAAGATCATCTCTCCCTTCGTATCCATAATACAGTACAATCCCTTGGATACAAAAGCCATGCCGTCATGGAATTCCCCTGCCAGTACTCTTCTGCCTTCCGTCGCTTCATAGGGGTAAAAATCAATCTGGATTTCTCCTTTTGTATCAATGTATGCCCACTGCTCTCCTTTTCCGTTGTGATCCGCATCCTTCACCGCGGCGAGTCCCTCGCTGAAATCCCCCACTTCATCGTATTGGCACGGGATCACACATTGCCCTGCTTCGTCAACAAAACCCCATTTTCCGTCTTTTTGAACTGCGGCATACCCTTCCGAATAATATCTGGCAGCATCGTTAGGAATATTGTTGTACTTGCAGGATGTGACCAATATCTCCTTCTCCAGATCCCACACTCCCCATTTGTCGCTCCCATTCTGTACAGCAACCATGTTGTCATTCACAAAACGAATATCTTCGTATTGTCCCGGTTCCAATACCCATGACCATTGCAGGCTTCCCACGTCTCCATTATCAAGAAATTCTTTGTATATGGCTTCCATATTTTCATTTTTCAAAGCGCATCCGGTCAATGTATTCATCAGAAAAATAATTGCCGCCATGCACAGATATCTTTTTTTCATAGGATTGTTGTCCCTTCCGTTTTTTCACAGAATAGCACAACATTACATCAAAGTTGCATCATAACAAAAAGACCCCCGGGAACCGTTATCTGTTCCCGGGGATCTTTCGTCTGTCATTGTTTACGCTTCTACGATCAGGTATCTGCCGTCTCCGATATCGAAGACTTCATCG
>ULMM01022030.1_pt1 | contig 12701 bp, 9 predicted proteins | sample 1951661 | NCBI WGS metagenome assembly ULMM01 (sample SAMEA4835551, study PRJEB28245) | human gut metagenome | biome: gut microbiome; material: fecal sample | place: Denmark | collected 2008 | reverse complement strand
GCTGCTGGATGGCAACGAGTACACCATCCCCAAGTGGCAGGTGCTGCCGCTGGTGGAGGCACTACGCAGCGGTACGCTCGGTGCCTGAAAAAGAACCCCCTCGTGAGAATTGACCTCACGAGGGGGCTTATGTATGTAGCGTTATATGAGTAAGAATGTTTCGTTTGAAAATTGAACGACATGAAACTCAACGCGCCATTCAATATCTTCTGCCACTGGTTCAAAATGCAGCGCGGAGCAGACAGCGTGTAGATGTCCTTGAGCGTTCTTTCCGAACACAACTGCGGCTGGGCCAACCGCGCCGCCAATAACGCCGACACAGACAATATCGTTTTGGGCCTCCGGCGCATAGTGGTCAGCACATGGGGCGATTTCCAGAGGCCTGTCGCCCTCAGCACAATCGCAGATTGAAATATCATCATCTGGTTCAGGAGAAATGGTATAGCTCATGGCAGTAAAATGTGTCGGGTAGCACCAGCGATTCGAGTCAAACTGTTGTTGAGAAATCGCCTGTTCTTCCAACTCCTGCACAGTCAATGTGTATTCCGTTCCGCTGACCGGATGGGAGAAAGAAAACGAATCGCCGGGAGCGTGCGTCTTGAAATGCGGGCCGGGTACGTGGCACGGCTGCTGCTCCATCGCAAGAGAAAGTGATTTTATTTCAGGGCGGCGTTTCCTGCCCCACGGATAAGACTCCCTGTAAATCATCCAGCCGTAGGAGTCGTCTAAGCCATAATGCGTGGCTGCTGCTTGCGCCACTTTCTCGTTTGCTACTCCATCTGGCAAACATGGAATGATGCCTACTGCACAACCGTGAGAAGACTGTAATGTCTTTCCGTTCAGCTTTATTTTGGCGCTGAAATCAAGGTCAAGCGGATTTTCCAGTTCCATCTGCATTTGCTGTTCCTGCGTAAAGTTTTCCGCTGAATCATTCTCAGCAGTCAGGTTCCATTTTGCTATGAACCTACGGATGTCCTCCGCTTCGGCACGCATACAGAAATCCACGACCAGACCCTTGCTGCAAGAATACACCGTAGGGATAACCCAATGATGCCCCGCCCAGTCAAATTGCTTATTCAATCGGATTTCCGTTCCGGCACGGTCTTTTCCCGAATGTCCCCAGAAGTTTTCCTCAAAGTAGACTTTCCATTCCGGAACAGTCGATTCTGCTGCAGGGTTCATGTCAACATCGTAATAGTCCTCTGTATACTTGATTTTCCCGTAATCAAAGGATGTTTGCAGTTCTTTGAGATATGCCCACGGATGCTCCATCGGAGTCAATTTCAGCCGTGCAGCGACTTCAGACAGCCTTGCCTGTTGTGCTTGCGTCGGTGGATTATTCCGCAAGAAGGCTTCAAATTGTGCTTCGTCCCACATCCAAGCCTGCTCCAGTGCTGCTACATCACCGCAAGCAAGAAGTAGCCGCAAAAAGTCTGCAAAGTCTTTCGACACAGGGTGAACGAAATCAGGCGCGGAGTTCATGGGACTGACAGCAAAGACCATACCGCCGAATCCTCGTATAAAGCAAAAGTGGATGCCGTCCACGCCTGCCCAGCCAAATATAGAGGCACCCTTTGGCGTGCAGAAATAAGGGTTATTATCTTCACGACGTTCCACTCCCACAGGAGAGAGGTCAATTCCACTCCGCAAAAACTTCTGATATGTTTTATCCATAATAGCCTCCCTGAATTTCCGTTCGCTAATTTTACAGTAATTATATACAAAGAAGCGTTGTAGCACAAGGGTTTCAAGTTAAAACGCTTGGTAAAAGCCTCGTGAGAATTACTCTCACGAGGCTTTCTGTCATTTGGAATTGTATTCCCTCAGAATATTCTGAGCAATAAAGTCGATTCTGTCCTCCACGCCCATAGAGGCGTAGGACTCAGACACGGGAGGCGTTTCCATCCGCACGAACTCTTCACAGAACCGTACCGCCATCGCCTCAACGGTGGTGCCAAGTTTGGCGCACAGCGTGGTCATCTGTTCGTACAGGGCGGTTTCCATGTCAATCCGTACATCTGCCATTGCCATGTTACTCCACCTCCTGCTCTTCTGCCGCATAGGACTCATCCTGCAACTGGCATTCATCGTTGTCATCGTCCTCACGGACATAGTTGCTGAAGGCCAGCAGCGAGTCTTCCTGCGGCGCAAACTCCGGCTTCATAGAGTAGACCGTTTCACAGTGTACCTTCGGCTTCGAGAACGAAAGGAACGACATATATCCCATCGCGTGAGGCGGCTCGTTGTAAGAAGGCTCCTCGGCAACAGGGACGCTCTCCGTCTGCATCGTGTAGACAACGAGAGCCGCAACCTTGTCGCTGTAAAGAGCCCGCGCACGCAGCCGTTCAAAGCTGTACCCGTTCCCCATGCGGCTCATGTCCTCCACCATCCGGTTCAAGCCCTCCGTTACGGCATTGGTGAAGCGGCGGTTGGGTTCAAAGTAATTGAAGATTTCCTCGTGCCACTTCCTCGTGAGGGTGTTCTTGGCCGAACGAAGGTCATCAAACAGCTCCGGCTCCACCTTGAACCGCTTCTTCCATACCTCGATTTGACGGCAGCCAGAGGGCGGGATAAGCTCCGCCCATTCCTTGCAGTATACCTCCGCCGTCCTGCGGTCAGGGGCGGTGTAGATGCGGTCAAAGCGTTCCTTGATAAGCCGCAGATGGTTGAACTCAGGGAAAGTCGCGCAGATATTTGCCATTGCGTTGATACGCCTCTCACTCTTGGCGAGATTCTTGGCGTTGAACTTGAACAGATAGGTGTTCGTCTGGGCGAGGTTCCGCACCGCAATCATGCGCTTCTTTGCGCCGCCCTCCGGCTCCGCTTGGATGAGGGCACCGATATAGGCCATGATTTTGCTGCGGGCTTTGGCGATTTTCTCGTAGACGGACTGGCAGACATGGAACTTGTCCACGACGATGGCGGCATTGGGCAAGCACTCCTGCACATAAGTACGGTAGCCGCAGGACATATCCATCGTTACGACCTCAATATTGGTGTCGTAGCCGACCATGCTCTCAATGGCTGCAATGACGGTATCCTTCTTGTTGTCGGGACACATCTCCAGCAGAACACGGTTTTCAATGTCTGTAAAGATGGCCCGCATATTATGGGCGATGTGCTTTTCATCAATGCCCAATACGCGGGGAGCAACAACGGGGTCACAGGATTCCTTTATCTCGCTGGAATACTCGTCAAAAATCTTGCCGATGGTGGTGTCGGAATAGCCGTATTTCAGGGCGACTGTACTCAGCGGCTTGGTAAACGCCTCATGTCTGATTTCGTCATAAAGCCGCCTTGTCAAATGCCGACTCTCCATAATGTCCGGCGATGGCGGGGAAAAGGACCTTCCGCATTCGCTACAGATGTACCGCTGCACCGTCAGGTCTATATCGACCTTCGTGCGTCCGCTGTTGACATCGTGAATGCGGCGCGGAGCCCCTGTTTGGCCGTGTGCGTGAACGGCGGTACTGCTGCAGAAAGGACATTTTCGGTTTCGGTAGTTCTCAACATGGCAGGAGAACAGTAAGTAAGGATGCCCAGCCTTGGGTCTATAGCAGGCATCTTCAATTATGCCGCACAGATTCAGGTGCGGAATGGGGATGACTTTCTCCATATCATCTGGAGTCAGTCGAACGTGATTGACAGTCTTCATCGTGGTATACCTCTCAAATTCATCAAAAATAAAAATATGCTGGGGCAATGTATTCAAATAATTGATGAAGACTGCGCTATTTAGTTTTGGATTCAGCTTTGGTATACCGTAGTTTTAGAATAGCACATATGTTTGATTTATGCAAGAGGGTATTTCGATTTTTTCAAACAGATTTTCTGAAATATAGATTGAAACTGCAATATAATTATTGCTTTTTGTGATGATAGAGTGTATACTGAAAACAGTAATTTGAATGGGCGAAATGGTTGCCAAAGGCGTGAATTTTGTTATAATCGAGTATAGAGAGTACGGCAGAAAAGGAGAACGACCATGGCTGATATAAAGAGAGAACAGGAACGTGATGAACTGCATCGTGCGATTTGGAGTATCGCGGATGGGCTGCGTGGCAGCGTGGATGGCTGGGACTTTAAGAGTTATGTCCTTGGCACCATGTTCTATCGCTACATCTCCGAAAACCTGACTTCCTACATAAATGCCGGCGAGATTGATGCTGGCGATACGGATTTCGACTATGCGAAGCTCCCTGACAGCGTTGCAGAGGAGATTCGGGATGAAATGATAAACTCGAAGGGGTTCTTCATGCTGCCCTCCGAATTGTTCTGCAATGTTCGGCAGCGAGCCGCACAGGATGAAAACCTAAATGAAACGCTGGAAAAGGTGTTTAACCACATTGAAGAATCCGCAAAAGGGACTATTTCCGAAGCCAGCTTCGCCGGCCTGTTCGATGACTTTGATGTAAACAGCAATAAGCTGGGAGCTACTGTTGCCAAGCGCAACGAAAAGCTCTGTAAGCTGCTCAACGGCATTGGTGACATGAAGCTGGGCGAATTCAAGGAAAACCAGATAGACGCCTTTGGCGATGCGTATGAGTTCCTGATGACCATGTACGCATCCAACGCAGGCAAAAGCGGCGGCGAGTTCTACACGCCCAGCGAGGTATCTGAGCTGCTGGTGCGGCTCGGTACAGTGGGCAAGAAGCAGGTGAACAAGGTATATGACCCCGCCTGCGGCTCTGGTTCATTGCTGCTGAAGGCCACCAAGATTTTGGGGCCGGAGGGTGTCCGTATCGGCTACTATGGGCAGGAGATTAACATTACCACCTATAACCTGTGCCGTATCAATATGTTCCTGCATGATGTAGGTTATGACAAGTTTGATATCGCCTGCGATGATACGCTGACCAATCCGCTGCACTGGGATGACGAACCTTTTGAGCTCATTGTTTCAAATCCGCCCTACTCTATCAAGTGGGCCGGTGATGAAAATGCCCTGCTCATTGATGACCCGCGTTTCTCGCCTGCGGGTGTGCTGGCTCCCAAGAGCAAAGCAGACCTTGCCTTTGTGATGCACTCTCTATCGTGGCTTGCCAACAACGGAACAGCTTCCATCGTTTGTTTCCCCGGCATTATGTACCGTGGCGGCGCGGAACAGAAAATCCGCAAGTATCTTATCGACAACAACTTTGTCGATTGTATTATCCAACTCCCCGGCAACCTGTTTTTCGGAACCTCCATCGCTACCTGCATTATGGTGTTGAAAAAGAGCAAACCGGACAACTCAACTCTGTTTATTGATGCGTCCAAGGAGTGCATCAAAGTCACAAATAACAATAAGCTGACAGCGGAGAATATTGAGCATATCGTTGATTATTTCATGGCCCGCGAGGATGTTCCTCATGTCTGCCACCGTGCCACCTATGAGGAAATCAAGGAGCAGGAGTACAACCTTTCCGTCAGCACCTATGTGGAGCCGGAGGATACCCGTGAGGTTATCGACATTGCCAAGCTGAACGCTGAAATCGAGGAAATCGTGGCGCGGGAAAATGTTCTGCGGTGTGAAATTCAGGAAATCATCGCGGAGATTGAGGGATAATGAACGCAATGGATAGCAAAAGTGAAAATGATGCAAACAAGGAAAAGCGGGAGCAGGACTGCTTTTATCAAGCTGTTGCATTGTCTCATAAACGCGGTGGAAAAACGGAGGAAATCCTTGCCCATTTGAACGGAACCCCTGTAGAAACGCGAGACAAAAACGACCGCCCCGACCTTACGTTTTGGTGCCAAAAAAGCAAGCATTCATCTGAAAGCGTGTTGGTTGGAATCGAACACTTTGAAATAAACCAACTATCAAAAAAGCACAAAAGTTCTACAAAATCTACTGGAAGAGAGATTGAGTCACGCCTTTTGCGTATCTATGACAAGGGACATAATGAACTCAAAAAAAACGACCATGTTTCTGATGACAATATAGTCAGTTTATTGGGAGAATCGGTAGCACTCACGAAGGAAATGTGCTTGAGGCGATACGATACGTTTTTGCACACTTTCAAGGCCGTGCTTGATAGTCATTGCGCTTCTGCTGGAATCTATCGGCATGAGTTACGAAAAGTAGACAAAAATGCAAAAATTGAGTTAGCTTTTTTGATAGAAGTTCGCACGACGGCTCCACAACTATTTCTTAATAATGGAAGTCATGTTGATATTAAAAACGATGGCCTATTCCCGATGACAGAAGAAATAGTAAAGCTATTATCCGCTGTAGATGCAAACTTGGTTGACTACATAGTTCTCCTTTTCCATAACGCAGATTTTAGACGAAATGAAGATGTTATCGCTATCCGCACAGGAAATATAAAAAAGCATCTTGCTGCACAGCGAATTACGACATATGCTTATGCTTCTGAGGACTTATATGGCGATGATATCAAATTCGAAAAGGACACAATACAGCGGGTTAATACCGAAAAAATTGCATACCAAATAAGTCTCTCTGGTAAATCTGAAGAACGTATAGAGCCGCTTTTCAATGCACTTAAAATTGCGTTCTACGCGCAAAAGAATGGACGGCCTTTCGCGGCAAGCAGAATTGTCCAGTGCATGATGTATGCCGTAGGAGAGCACATTCAGCGATTTGAAAAAGACGGCGACTGGTATACGCCAATTTTCGATGTGTCATGTCCCAAAGAGGATGCATTGAAACGCAAATATGATGAGTTTGACCGATTATATGGGCGAATAGGAGACAAACATGAGTAAACTCAATGAATTGATACAACAGCTTTGTCCCGAAGGGGTAGAGTACAAGGCTCTTGGCAGCTTTGCCACAATAAGCCGTGGTGGTAATTTTCAGAAAAAAGACTTTCGTGAGGATGGTTTTCCCTGCATTCACTATGGTCAGATTTATACTAAATACGGTTTATTTGTTGACAAGACAATTTCCTTTATCAGTCCTGCCTGCGCCGACAAGCAAAAATTGGCCCTGAAAAATGACATTATCATGGCCGTGACAAGCGAGAATATTGAAGATGTCTGCAAGTGCATTGCGTGGTTAGGCGATAGCGAGGTGGCTGTAAGTGGGCATTCCGCAATTATCCGTCATTCACAGAATCCTAAGTATCTTACATATTATTTTCATTCACGGATGTTTTTTGACCAGAAGCGGAAACTGGCTCACGGTACAAAAGTAATCGAAGTTACCCCAGATAAACTTGCATCTGTGAAAATTCCTATCCCACCCATCGAAGTCCAGTGTGAAATTGTCCGCATACTGGACAATTTCACCGAACTTACCGCCGAACTTACCGCCGAGCTTACCGCCGAGCTTACCGCCCGCAAAAAGCAGTATGAGTATTATCGGAATGCACTGCTGACACTCAAAGCAGAGAGAAAAACTGCAGAATTGGGTGAAGTTTGCACCTTTGTGCGCGGGCCATTTGGCGGAGCGTTAAAAAAGGAGATTTTTCAATCAGAAGGATACGCCGTATACGAACAGCAACACGCAATTTACCAAAATTTGAATTTTAGATATTTTATCGACGGAAAGAAGTTCGATGAACTTAAAAGATTCTCTATAAAACCGGGGGATATGATTGTAAGTTGTTCTGGAACAATCGGGAAGACTTTTGTTATTCCAAAGGAGGCACCAGAGGGTGTTATAAATCAAGCGTTGTTAAAACTAACGCCGCGTAAGGGACTAAATGTGTTTTATCTCAAGTATTTTTTCGAGAATACAATTTCCAAGGAATTAAATGGGGTCGCCAGAGGCGGAGCAATAAAAAATGTTCCTTCAGTTGGAGAACTAAAAGCAATCCGGATTCCTGTTCCATCTTTGGATGTTCAGGAACACCTTGTCGCTATCCTTGACCGGTTCGATGCTATCTGCTCTGACCTAAATATTGGCTTGCCAGCCGAAATCGAAGCGCGGCAAAAGCAATACGAATACTATCGGGACAAGCTGCTAACGTTTAAGGAAAGGATATCTACATGACAGAATTTCTGCATCCTGAGCTAAATAAACGCTTCCGTAAAGTAATAAATTCTTCACCTATCTTTCAAGAAGGTGAGCTGCGCGGAAATTTTAACTTGCTGTGTGCTGCAATGGACCGCATTGACACCTGTGTCGCATATCTGAATAAACATTCGAATTTTCCCCGCACAGAAGAAGACTTTATTATCTTTCTCATGTTTGCAGCCATGTTACGTGATGCCGTTTTGAATGTCCTTGTAGGTGTTTTGCCGAACTTTGAAAGGAACGGTAGCGAACTGTACTTTTTCAAAGACACCTATTTTCATAGCGCTGTGTATAACCCCGACAAACCCGTTCCTTCAGATGACCGCTTTTTCGAGTACATTCGCACACTTGCCTTTGCTCACCCCACAGATACAAGCCGTCCCTCATTTCTGCGAAAAAATGAGAAACAGTATTCACCGTGGGTAAGCGTAAACAGGCCACTTAACCGCTTTATGGGAACGCCGAACATGGTGGGAATTAGAGTTTATACAACGGCTTCCGATGAAATCATAAATATACAGTTTCCGTTGCAAGTGTTAAAAGACTACATTTCAAGTCGCTATGAGAAATTGTCATTGGCAATCAGTTGGGCAGAAGAGTCTATTCGAAAAGCTGAAGCAGAGTGGAGAGAGCAACATATCAAGAGAAACGTGAGCCCAGTTGAGGTGTTGACATCCATAAAAGAAGTATTGGCTTTGCGCTATCAATCTACTGGGGAGATTGACGATATGATTGTCGATTTGACTTGTCCCCTGACAATTCAAGAGAATCTGGCATCTGTTTCAGAGTACAGAAATGCGATTATTGATGCCATTCCACAGATTTGTGATGGTATAGAAAACCTTGAGGAACTGTTTAATATCCCGGCCTATAACGCGCTGAGAGAACTTCCCAAGACGATGCCACAAGGAACATCTTATCAGTTGGAAAAGATATTCATATACTTAGATGATGAGTATTCAACAGGAACTAACTATACCTTTGGACTTATGCAGGCGGGCGATTTTGCAGAGGGCTTTGCAAAAAAGTGGGTAGTGATTTGCCCACAAGAAATGCCAATATGTGAAATACATTTATTGGTGCGGACGGCTTGCTATTTAGAAGCTCAAGCGCAAAAAGGAGACAACCATTATGAGCCAATATAACATTATCGCTCAAAACACGGAAAACACCGTTGTATCTGAATATACGCCCCTCCCTAAGCGAGCTGAGGCATATCAGAGCGAGGCGCAACTGGAAAAAGAGTTTATACGCCTGCTGTGTGAGGTAGGCTATACCTACCTGCCCATCCACACTGAGGCAGACCTCGTTGCCAACCTTCGCAAGCAGTTGGAGAAGCTGAATAACTACCAGTTTACCGATGGCGAATGGGAGCGTTTCTTCCAGCAGAATATCGCCAACGCCAATGAAGGTATCAAAGAGAAGACCCGCCGGATACAGGATGGTGATACAGCGCAGGCATTTAAGCGTGATACAGGCGAATCAAAAAATATTCGTCTCCTTGATAAGAAGTGCATTCACAACAATACGCTGCAGGTCATCAACCAATATACCATTTCTCAGGCAGAGGGTGCGGCTCACGATAACCGTTACGATGTGACCATCCTCGTCAACGGGCTGCCTCTGGTTCATGTGGAGTTGAAGCGTCGCGGGGTAGCTATCCGCGAGGCATTCAATCAAATCAACCGCTACAAGCGCGACAGCTTTTGGGCGGGCAGCGGCCTGTTCGACTATGTGCAGATTTTTGTTATCTCCAACGGAACGAACACAAAATATTACTCCAACACGACCCGCTTGGGGCATATCAAGGATTTCAATTCCTCTGCGGCACGAAAACGCGGCAAGACCAGCAATAGCTTTGAGTTCACGTCGTTCTGGGCGGACGCCAAGAATCGCATTATCCCTGACCTGATGGACTTCACCAAGACATTCTTTGCTAAGGCCACGATACTAAATATCCTGACCAAGTATTGCGTTTTTACATCTGAAGAACTCCTGCTGGTGATGCGCCCTTATCAAATCGTTGCTACGGAGCGCATCCTTAACCGCATTGAAATCGCCACCAATTACAAGCGATATGGTACGGTGCAGGGGGGCGGATATATCTTCCACACCACTGGCTCCGGCAAGACTTTGACCAGTTTCAAGACAGCCCAGCTCGTTGCAGACTTTCCGTATATCAACAAGGTGCTGTTCGTGGTAGACCGTAAGGACTTGGATTATCAGGCCATGAAGGAGTATGACCGTTTCGAAAAGGGCGCGGCCAACGGTAATACCTCCACGGCCATTCTGACGCAGCAGCTTAGTGACCCCAACGCAAAAATCATTATTACTACCATCCAGAAATTGGCGATATTCATTAAGAAAAACGCAAATCACCCGCTGGCTGATAAGCAGGTAGTCATTATCTTCGATGAGTGCCACCGCAGCCAGTTCGGTGAAATGCACCTTGCCATCACTAACTATTTCAAGAAATACCATCTGTTCGGCTTTACAGGTACGCCCATCTTTACGGATAATGCGGGCAATGGCAAAATCCCTACTTTGCGGACGACTGAGCAGGCCTTTGGTGAGCAACTCCACGCATATACCATTGTAGATGCCATCAATGATAAGAACGTGCTTCCGTTCCGCGTGGACTATGTCCAGACGATGAAAGAGGAGCCGGACATTGATGACAAGCAGGTGTGGGACATCAAGCGCGAGGAAACGTTCCTCACGCCTGAGCGCATTACGCTGGTTACGGAATACATACTGGAAAGATTTAATCAGAAAACCTACCGCAATGAGAAAAGCTACACCTTCAATGTGCTGCAGAACATCGGCGAAGTAGCTTCTGCCAAACGTCAGGACGATGTAGAGGAAATCAAGCGCCAGCAGCGTGTGAGTGGCTTCAACTCCATTTTTGCCGTTTCCTCTATCACAGCGGCCAAGCTCTATTATGAAGAGTTTAAGCGTCAGATGGCTGCCGACCCCAGCAAGAAACTGCGTATTGCCTTGATTTACAGCTATGGGGCAAACGAGGAAGAAGCAGACGGCATCTTGGATGAGGAGAACTCAGAAGATACCTCCGCGCTGGACCAAAGTTCCCGCGACTTTCTTGACATGGCTATCTGTGACTACAATTTGATGTTCCATACAAATTACAGTACGGATAGCGATAGGTTCCAGAGTTACTACAAGGATATTTCCCTGCGGATGAAGAACAAGGAACTTGACCTGCTCATTGTGGTAAATATGTTCTTGACGGGTTTTGACGCTACCACACTGAATACGCTGTGGGTCGATAAGAACCTGAAGATGCATGGACTTTTACAGGCGTATTCCCGCACAAACCGCATTCTAAACTCCATAAAGACCTTTGGTAATATCGTATGCTTCCGCAATCTGCAAAAGCGTACAGACGCCGCCATAGCGCGTTTCAGCGATGCTACAACCAACGGCGTCGTAACGTTGCGGTCTTTTGACGACTATTACAACGGCTATACAGACGAAAAGGGCAAATACAACGAAGGCTATGTGGATATGATTGCGGCCTTACAGCAGAACTTCCCACTTAGTGATGTCCGTATCGTTGGCGAAAACCGGCAAAAGACGTTTATCCGGCTGTTTGGCGCTATCCTGCGTATGCGAAATCTGTTGGTGGCATTTGACGATTTTAACGGCAAGGAGATACTTTCAGAGCGCGATATGCAGGACTATATGGGCCGCTATCAAGACCTGTATGACGAGTGGCGTGGCCGCTCCGAGCATGAGAAAGAGGACATCACGGACGATGTGGTGTTTGAAATCGAGCTTATCAAGCAAATCGAAATCAATATCGACTACATTCTTATCCTCATGCAGAAATACCATGACAGCCATGGCAAGGACAAGGAAATTGCCATCGCTATTCAGAAAGCCGTGGAGTCCAGTTCCGAACTTCGCAGCAAGAAAGCGCTTATCCAAGGGTTCCTTGCTGGTATTAACGAGGTGGATGATGTAATCAATGAGTGGCACGACTATGTAGCTACCCAAAAGGAAACCCAACTCGCCACATTGATTGCTGAGGAACGTTTGAGGGATGCCGAAACGAGACAGTTTATGGCAAACGCTTTCCGCGATGGTGCTGTCAAAACGACCGGCATGGATATCGACAACCTCTTGCCTCCCATGTCGCGCTTTGGCGGTGGCAATCGTGCAGAGAAGAAACGGATTGTAACGGAGAAGCTGGTCGCATTCTTCAACAGATTTTTCGGAATAGGGTAAGGGGTGAGCCAGAGTGCCAAGACAGAAAAAGGATAGTGTCCCCATCTGCTATCGTATCGAAAAAAGCGTTTACGAGCGCCTTCAAGCATACGCAGAGGATAAGGGGCAAACAATGACTATGGCTGTTGAGAGGCTTCTGACGAAAGCCCTCGATGCTGAAGAGAAGAAAGACGAACAATAAAAAAGAAGCTGGTGTCCGCACTGGATACCAGCTTCTTTTTTATGTAATTCGTTTACTCAGAAGAAATCCCACACAAAAGTTGGGAGAAGTCGCTCACCCGAAATCGGGGCTTAAAACCGAAATCCCACACAAAAGTTGGAAGGAATCGCTCAGTCGAAATGGGGCTTGAAAATAAAAATCCCACAGAAAAGTTGGAATATCCGCCGGTTTTCTGTCCTTGACCTTTTCTGCGGCAGCAGGTATAGTGTAGTGGTATATGATCGTGTTATCCGGAGGTGCGCTATGAAAAAAGATCTTCTGCTGGCC
>ULMM01024103.1_pt1 | contig 12744 bp, 9 predicted proteins | sample 1951661 | NCBI WGS metagenome assembly ULMM01 (sample SAMEA4835551, study PRJEB28245) | human gut metagenome | biome: gut microbiome; material: fecal sample | place: Denmark | collected 2008 | reverse complement strand
CAACATCCGGCAGGCCGCAGAGGAGATCATTTACAGTCAGCTGATTTACGCGTAATTGAAGAATCGCCGCTGCCCAGTGTGGAGGAACAGGTTTCCTTCCTGGACGGCGGCTTTTCTGTACCGGAGGAAGCGCAGCAGGCCTTTTTCCCGCAGTTGCAGCTTCCCCAGCAGGTCATTGACGAAGCCCTGTGCATGGGCTTCAATGACCGTGACAGCCGAAAAATCATATGTGCCTACTTCATGAAGGACAAGCCGGACAATGCCGATTTCCTGCAAAGAAGCTACGGCACCAATGGTGCGGGGCTGATCATTCAAGATCAGGATTACGCCGTCTGGTATGACCCGGAGGGCATTCGCATTTCCCCTGGGCACACTGTCCGGAATCTGCATACCACCCTTGTCACTTGGGAGCAGGCGGCGAAACGTATCCGGGAACTGCTGGATATGGGGCGGTATATACCCAAAGATGAGCTGGAACAGGTCCCGGCCTTTGAGCGGCGCAGAATTGCCCAGTCCCTTGCCTTTGCCGTGCGGGAATGCTCTGCCCAGGTGAAAGAGGACGGGTATCTTCCGCTTACAGCGAAAACCTATTCCTCCAATCGCGGCTTTCCTGAAATCGAAGCCCAGATGCAGCGGCTTTTGGAATCCCCGGATACGCTGAAACAGCTTATAGATGAATGGACACTTTTTGCAGCCGCCCATGCCAATGACCGCAGCCTCATGGTAAGCCGCCTGTATAACCCCGCCGAGCTGCTGCAAAAGCTGGAAGATTTACAGCGAATCCCCCTGACATTCACCGCCGCTGAAGGTTTTGATTCTCTGCGGCGGTATTTTATTTCCGACGATGAAATCAACCAGGCACTGCGCGGCCATGAGAGCGAGTTCCGATCACGGCTGGATGTGTTCTCCTTTTTCATCCGGAATACGGATGCCAAGGAACGGGAGAAATTTCTGAAACGGCAGCATGGAGAATACAGCGGCTACCACGGTGGAAACGACAACCGGGTCTACGACAGTACCGGTTTCTTTTTCAGCCACGGGAGTATCGGTGCGCCCTATGCTCAGGTAAACATGAAATGGCCAGCCGTTACCAAATGGGTATCCAACATGATCTCCGCCGGCGTCTACCTGTATCCCAGCGATACGGATAAAATGGCCGACTATGAGATCAATCAGCTTGCCCGACAGATCATGTCGTTCTTTTCCAATGCGCCGGACGGTTTTCAGCGTCCCACCCCCAGAAGTGATTTTGACTACTGGGAGGGCATCGCGGAAATTCAGGAGCAGCTTTCTGACCCGGAGCAAGTCAATACCATTTATGTTTCCATGATGCAGCCTCTCATGGAAGCAACACAGCCCAGTGACCGTTCCTTTGAAATCCGGAAGCGTGGCATGGGGGCTATGGAAAGCTACCTGGCCGGAACGTTCTCTGTTTTTGGCAAAGACCACACCATTCGCCCGCTGGCGAGGCAGGCCGTCAACGAGGATTTGGAAAAGGCCAAAGAGCTTATTACAGAATTCTGCGCTGAAGAATATGACAGCGAGCCGGATTTCTCCGATCTACGGAAAGTCGATATTGCCTACACCACCATCACGGATGAAGAAGTCCCCGTTCAGGTCAGCGTTGACCTGATGGATTTCAAACTGGATCGGTACATTGACGGCATTATCGTGGATTCCCGAAAGTACAGTTCTCTGAAAGAGCTGACGGAACAGGAACTTACTGACCCAGACTTTGACGAGCTGACAGCTTTTTCGGAGGAACAGCTTGCCAAGGTTGCCCTCCACGGCATCCAAAATAAGGTCGTTCAGAGATTGACGGATAACGGTGAGGAAATTCAGATACAGCTCCATGTCAACGGCTTTTATTACAACCATTATGGCATGACGGATGGGACCGCCAGATATATTGACGGCCCCTTTGACACTCTGGAAGATGCCGCGGAAGAAGTTCATAACTACCATCCCCAAGCAGCCCAAATCGCTGATTCCGTGCCGGATATGGAAGAAGACACCTTCGATGACGTCGATCCCCAGCAGGTTCGGGAGGAACTGGCAAAGGGCGGGATCGTGGACGGAAAACTTGTTGACCCGGAGGCTCTGGAAAATACGCCCTTCATTCGTCAAGTCATGGCCGATGCGGGCGCGGCGGAGCTACCTCCTTCTTCGCCCATTCTCCCCCATGCTCTCCAGCCCGAAGTCGCCGCAGATGACCGCAGGAACTATCATATCTCCACGAATGATCTGGGTATTGGTGTTCCCATTGAGCGTTTCTATCACAACGTTCACGCCATAGAGCTGCTGCACAAGCTGGAAGCCGAAAACCGTCTGGCCACGCCGGATGAACAGGACATTCTCTCCCAATATGTAGGCTGGGGCGGCCTGCCCCAATTCTTCGAGGAATCCAACGCCCATTACGCCGAGCTGAAAGTCCTGCTGACCGAGGATGAATACACCGCCGCCCGGGAATCCACCCTGACAGCGTTCTACACCCCGCCTGTTGTAATTCGTGCCATGTATCAGGTTCTTGCCAATCTGGGCTTCCAGACCGGCAACATTCTGGAACCCAGCTGCGGCGTTGGCAACTTTATGGGTCTGCTTCCGGAGGAAATGGGCAACTCCAAAATGTACGGCGTGGAGCTGGACAGCATTTCCGGGCGCATTGCCCAGCAGCTCTATCAGAAAAACAACATTGCGGTTCAGGGCTTTGAGAAAACCGACCTGCCGGACAGCTTCTTTGATGTAGCCATTGGCAACGTACCCTTTGGGCAGTTCAAGGTACTGGATAAGAAGTACGATAAATACAACTTCCTTATTCATGATTATTTCTTTGCCCGCGCCTTGGATAAGGTGCGCCCCGGCGGCGTGGTGGCCTTCATCACCAGCAAAGGCACCATGGATAAGGAGAATCCGTCTGTCCGAAAGTACATCGCCCAAAGAGCGGATTTGCTGGGTGCTATCCGGCTGCCAAATGATACCTTCAAGGCCGCTGCCGGTACGGAGGTCACATCCGACATTCTGTTCCTGCAAAAGCGCGGCGGCATGACCGACATGGAGCCGGACTGGGTGCATCTGGACACTGACGGAAACGGGCTGAAAATGAATGCCTACTTTGTATCGCACCCGGACATGATCCTAGGTGAAATGCAGGAGGTATCCGGCCCCTATGGTATGGAAACCGCCTGTATCCCCCACGAGGGTCAGAGTCTGGAATCTCTGCTGGCTGCCGCTATTGGTCATATCCAAGGTGAGATACAAGCCGTAGATCTGGATGATCTTCAGGAGGAAGAAACGGGTTATCTGCCCGCCGACCCCGATGTGCGGAATTTTAGTTTCGCCGTTGTGGAGGGCAAGCTGTACTTCCGGGAAAACAGCCTCATGCGTCCGGTATCGGTATCGGCCACCGCCGAGCAGCGCATCCGCGGCCTTATCGGTATCCGGGACTGTGTTCGCAAGCTCATTGAATACCAGACGGAGGACTACCCGGAGTCCATGATCCATGCGGAGCAGGCAAACTTAAATACTCTCTACGACAGCTTCGTAGCGAAGTATGGCCGGATCAATAGCCGCACCAATGTCTCCGCCTTTTCTGCCGACAACGCCTATTATCTTCTGTCCTCTCTGGAGGTACGGGACAGCGAGGGGAATTTTCTGCGAAAAGCAGATATGTTCACTAAGCGCACCATTCGGCAAAGAGTGACCATCACCTCTGTAGACACTGCCTCGGAGGCACTAGCCCTGTCACTGGCTGAAAAAGCAAAAGTGGACATGCCCTACATGATGGAGCTGACCCGTAAGAGTGAGGATGCCATTCTTTCTGACTTGAGGGGCGTCATCTTCCTGAATCCGGCTCATGACGGGAATGAGGATGTGGCTCATAAGTATCTGCCAGCGGATGAATACCTTTCCGGCAATGTCCGGGAGAAGCTGCGGACGGCAAGATTATTTGCCGAGAAGGACGAGCGGTACACCGTCAATGTTCAGTCTCTGGAAGCGGTGCAGCCCGTTGACCTGACAGCAGGAGAAATCACTGTCAGATTGGGCGCTGCATGGCTTCCCCCGGATGTCATTCAGGATTTCATGTTTGAATTGCTGCGCACCCCGTTCATCTATAAACGGAATATCAAGGTGCATTACAGTACCTATACCGGCGAATGGAATATCGAGGGGAAAAGTCTGGACAGAGCCAACGTTCGCTCCGACAGCACCTTTGGTACAGAGCGCGTCAACGCCTACAGGATCATTGAGGAAACGCTGAATCTGCGGGATGTGCGTATTTTCGATTATACGTATGACAGAGACGGTCGAAAAATCGCTGTTCTGAATGCGAAGCAGACCGCCATTGCTCAGGGAAAGCAGGAACAGATCAAACAGGAATTTTCGGACTGGATGTGGGCTGACCCAATTCGCCGGGAACGGCTGACGACGCTCTACAACGAAAAGTTCAACAGCATCCGTCCCAGAGAGTATGACGGAAGCCATCTGAATTTTGTTGGCATTAACCCGGAAATTACGCTCAGGCCCCATCAGGTGAATGCCATTGCCCACATCCTCTATGGCGGAAACACTCTGCTGGCACACACGGTGGGGGCTGGGAAGACGTTCGAGATGGTAGCCGCCGCTCAGGAGAGCAAACGTCTGGGATTGTGCCAAAAGAGCCTGTTTGTGGTGCCGAATCATCTGACCGAGCAGTGGGCTGCCGAATATTTGCAGCTCTACCCCGCCGCCAACATTCTGGTTGCCACCAAAAAGGACTTTGAAACCAAGAACCGGAAACGGTTCTGTTCCCGAATCGCTACCGGTGACTACGATGCCATTATCATCGGGCACAGCCAGTTTGAGAAAATCCCCATGTCCCAGGAACGGCAAAAGTTTATACTGGAACAGCAGAAACAAGAGATTCTGGACGGCATTCGGGAGCTGAAGCGCAATAACGGCGACAATTTCTCCGTGAAGCAGCTGGAGCGCAGTAAGAAAAGTATTCAGCAGAAGCTGGAAAGGCTCAATGACCAGAGCCGTAAGGATGACGTCATCACCTTTGAGGAGCTGGGCGTTGACCGGATTTTTGTGGATGAAGCCCACGTGTTCAAGAATCTCGCCGCGTTTACAAAAATGCGCAATGTGGCCGGTATCTCCCAGACGGAAGCACAGAAGTCCAGCGACCTCTATATGAAATGCCGCTATCTGGACGAATTGACCGGCGGGCGAGGCGTGGTATTTGCCACCGGCACTCCCATTTCCAACAGTATGGTAGAGCTTTATACCATGCAGAAATATCTGCAATACAGCACACTGAAAGAGAAAGGGCTGCTCCACTTTGACGCATGGGCGTCCACCTTTGGTGAGACCGTCACCGCCATTGAGCTTGCCCCAGAAGGCACCGGCTACCGGTCGAAAACCCGGTTCGCCAAATTCTTCAATCTTCCGGAGCTGATGTCCATGTTCAAGGAGATCGCGGACATCCAGACGGCGGATATGTTGAAGCTGCCTGTACCGGAGGCAGAGTACCATAATGTAGTGTTACAGCCCTCGGAGCAGCAGGAGAAAATCGTCGCCAGTCTTTCCGAGCGGGCGGAAAAGGTGCGCAATAAGCAGGTAGATTCCAATGAGGACAATATGCTGGTCATCACCAACGATGGCCGGAAGCTGGCATTGGATCAGCGGCTCATTAACCCCATGCTTCCGGACAGCGATACCGGGAAAGTCGCCGTCTGCGCCGAAAATGTGTATAACATCTGGGAGCGGACAGCGGAGAAAAAGTCCACGCAGATGGTTTTCGTTGACCTCTCCACCCCGCACAATGATGGGCAGTTCAATGTGTATGACGATCTGAAAAAGAAACTGCTGGACAAAGGCATCCCGGAAACCGAGATTGCCTACATTCACGACGCCAAAACAGAAGCTGCCAAAAAGGAGCTGTTCGGAAAGGTGCGCTCCGGCGAAATTCGGGTACTGATCGGCTCCACCCAGAAAATGGGAGCCGGAACCAACGCCCAGCGGAAGCTCATTGCCCTGCACCATATGGATTGCCCATGGCGGCCATCCGATTTGCAACAGCGGGAGGGGCGCATTATCCGTCAGGGCAATGAAAACCCAAAGGTAGACATCTACACCTATGTAACGGAGAACACCTTTGACAGCTATCTGTATCAGCTGGTGGAGGGCAAGCAGAAGTTCATCGGCCAGATCATGACCTCCAAATCCCCGGTGCGCAGCGCGGAGGACATTGACGAAACCGCTCTGAGTTACGCCGAGATCAAGGCGCTGTGTTCCGGAAATCCTCAGATCAAGGAAAAAATGGACTTAGATATTGAGGTGCAGAAGCTGAAGCTCCTGCGCTCGAACCACATGAGCCAGCGGTACGCTCTGGAAGATAAGCTCATTCACAGCTTCCCTATGCAAATTGCGTCCACGCGGCAGATGATAGATGGTCTCCGGTCAGATATGGTACTGCTCAAAGAGAACACGCATCCAAACGAGGACGGTTTCAGCCCCATGGTGATAGGCGGTCACACCTTCACAGAGAAGAAAGCTGCCGGTACTGCCCTTCTGGGTGCCTGCAATACCATGACCGGCACCAATCCCATTCCTCTCGGCTCCTACCGAGGCTTTCAGATGACGCTCTGCTTTGACAGCTTTGAAAAGCTGTTCAAGATTTCCATGCAGGGTGCGCTGACCTACAAAGTTGGTCTGGGCACGGATATTTTTGGCAACATCCAGCGCATAGATAACCTGCTGGAAAGTATGCCGACACGACAGATTGAATACAAGGAGAAGCTGAAAAATCTGGAAATTCAGGTTGAGAACGCCAAGCAGGAGGTTGCGAAGCCTTTTCCCAGAGAGGACGAGCTGAAAGAAAAATCCGCCCGTCTGGATCAGCTGAATATCCTGCTGAACATGGACAAGCGGGAAAATGAGATCGTGGATGGCATACAGGATGAAGGCGAGATCCAGCCCCAGCGGGAATCCCGTGATTTGGAACGGTAAACACTTCGCACATTTGCCCGCTTTCTGGAAATGCGATATAATGGAAGAAAAAACAAAGGAGTTGTCCATTATGTTGTTTTCCAAAAAGAAAATGCGTTATGTAACCCTGAGTGATTCCGAGCTGCGTCTTGCCAAATACGCGCTTCTCCAGTTCCGCAATGCCCTCATTGCCAAGGGATTACCCACGGAGGACGTAAACGGCCTCTTATTGAAGCTCTACAAGTAAGCAAATCCACCGCTTTTATTGACAATGCTCTCTTGCTGGGTCTGAAAAATGTTACATATAGCCTCCATCGAAGCAGGAAAAACGTTACACACCATTTAACAAAACCGGAGAATAATGTTACACTGGCCGTATTATGATATGCTTAGAGGGTGGCCGAATAAAAGGCGGAATGGGAATCGAGCTGATCGAAGCCAAATCCGGGAACGATTTCAAAGTACATTCCGCCATGGACAGAATCCGCAGAACAGAGGGCTGGAAATTTGAAAAGGCAACCGTGCTCTGCAAAGGAAATATCGAATCCGTTGACGGGGTGTGGTATTATCCATGGTATATGGTCATGTTCATGAAAGCCTATCAGCCGCCAAAAGAGATGAAATACGAAATTGATTTAAGCGCATTGCAATAATCCAAACCGGAAAATAGCATCTGTCTTCACCGGCAGATGCTTTTTTCTATACCCGAAAATGAAAGGAAGGCGATATTTATCACAAATCAGGAATTAAACACACGTCTCTACCAAAAGATGTTTGATGAACAGGAACACTACCGGCAGCACCTTTTGACGTTACCTCCAGCGGAAATTCTGGACAGCGCCTACGAGTACACCATCCGGGAGGACATTCTGTTATCCCTGGAATACAATGACCTAACAACCAAGCAGTGTCAGGCACTTCTCAAATCCGAGCATCCCTTGCAGGATGTATTTCGGGTCTGGGAGCATCACGAAAGTCCCCATATGGAGGAAGTGCAGGCCATTATCGAAGCAAAGGCGAACGATATGTGCCATCTGTATGCCCAAAAGGCACACCGAGAGGAGCGGTAGCCCATGGCATACTTCACCCCGGAGGATATTCAGCAGGCAAAACAGCTGGATTTGCTGACATATCTTCAAATCTACGAGCCGGATCAACTGGTGAAGGTATCCGGCGATACCTACTGCACCAAAGAACATGATTCCCTCAAAATCAGCAACGGGAAATGGCACTGGTTCTCCCGGCAAACAGGCGGCAAAACAGCCCTTGACTATCTCGTGAAGGTCAAGGGCTGTTCCTTTATGGAGGCTATGGAGATCATTCATGGCGCGCCCCTGCCTAAGACGATCCCCGCACCGATTCCCAAGGCAGAATCAAAAAGGCTGCTGCTTCCTGAACGGAACAGCAACGCGGATACCGTGATCCGCTATCTGAAAGGCCGCGGCATCCACGACGTTATTATCCGCTACTGCCTGGAGAATAATCTGCTCTTTGAATCCCAGAAATACCACAGTGCCGTGTTTCTAGGTTATGACAAGGACGGCACTGCCCGCTATGGCAATGTCCGTGGAACCGTTGGGGACTACAAAGGAGAGCTGTCCGGCAGTGACAAACGCTACTCCTTTTCCATTCCCGGAAGCAGCCAGACCGTCCATGTTTTTGAGTCTGCCATCGACGCTCTGAGCTACGCCACTCTGGAGCTGTTCGAGGGAACGAACTGGCATGAGGATCATCTGCTGTCCCTTGCCGGTGTGTTTATCACCAAACGGGAAGATGTGGTACCGGTTGCTCTGTCCCGGTATCTGGCAGATTACCCGGAGATTCGGACGCTGCGGCTCCATCTGGACAACGATGCCGTTGGTCGGGGTGCGGTGTCCGGAATTGTCGGCGGTCTGCGTGACAGGTACGAGATTTGGGACGAGCCGCCCAAGTGCGGCAAGGATGTCAATGACCAGCTCAAAATCAGGGTTGGATTGAAGCGAAAGGAGGATTTTTGCCGTTGAAAATCAACATCTATCAGATCAACACAGGCCGGGACCCCAAGCAGCTTAAATTCCTGTGTCTGGACACCGCTCGTCGGATTCTGCATTCCGCGGAGCCGGACAGTGCCGCCTACGATAAGGTCTACTCCGGGGATGTGAAATGCCGGAATCTGGAGGATGTATTCACTCTCTTTAATTCCGGCAGACCGGAGGGCTTCCGGGGTCACAGCCTCTCTGTCTCGGATGTTGTGGAAGTGGAGGATGCCGCCGGCATCACACCGGGCTTCTACTTCTGTGACAGCTTTGGATTCAAGGAAATTCCTTTTCAGCCGGAGCTTGCCGCCGACGCCGTCCGGGGTTCTACTATCCAAGTGGTTTTGGTGGAACCCGGAAAGACGGCACGGATCGCGGAAGGCGGCACTTCTCTGGACGCCATGCAGCAGACCGTAGGCGGCAGCATTGAAGCCTATTACCCCTTCGAGGAGCAGGTCTGCATTGTCTGTAATGACGAGGGGAAAATCAACGGTCTGCCCCTGAACCGCGCCATCCGGGACGAAGATACCAATGAGATTGTGGACATCATTGCCGGTACGTTCTTCATCTGCGATTGCCGCAAAGAATCCTTCGGCAGTCTTTCCGAGGAACAGCAGAAGCGGTATCTGGAAAAATACCGTCTCCCGGAACGGTTCTTCCGCACAAGAGACGGCATTGAAGCCGTGTCATATAAGCCCAAAGACCGCGACCGGTAATTCCATTTGGGATAATCCGAGAATTTCCGCGAAGACTACTTAGAATAGAAAAATGTGAAAGGTTGCAAAAATCTTTTCTTTATTAAAGCCAATACGATTGATTTCGTAGCTGCTGCCTGCTATAATAAAGTAGAAAATTGTATCAGGTTGCAAAAATCTATTGTAAAGGAGAGCCTATATGGAAATTAGCAGAGATTTCTATTTGGAAAAACTGATCAAACGGAAAAACAACGGTCTCATTAAGGTCGTCACCGGTATCCGAAGATGCGGCAAATCCTTTCTGCTGAACAATCTGTTTTACCATCACCTGCTGGAATCCGGCGTGGATACAGACCATATCATCCGCTTCGCTTTTGATTCGGCAGATGATCTTCACCTGATTGGTGAAAGTCTGATTCAGATGAACAAGGAAAAGCGGGGTGCTGACCCGGAGAAATTTACCGCATATATCCGCGCCAAAGTAGCGAATGACGGAATGTATTATCTGCTGCTGGATGAAATCCAGATGTTGGATTGCTTTGAGGCGGTACTGAACGGATATTTGCGCAAAGAGAATATGGACATTTTCGTGACCGGGAGCAACGCAAAACTCCTTTCAAAAGACATTGCCACAGAATTTGCCGGCCGCGGAGACGAAATCCATATGTATCCGCTGAGCTTTTCGGAGTTCATGTCTGTTTACCATGGAGATAAGTACGCAGGGCTTTCAGAGTATATGCTTTACGGCGGAATTCCGCTGGTAGTCCTTCGGGATAATGCCAACGATAAGGCTGCCGCTCTGGGAAACCTGTTCGGTGAAATCTATATCCGAGACATCTGTCGCCGCAACCGTGTGCGAAATATCGGAGAATTAGAGGATTTACTGAATATTCTTTCTTCTGCCATCGGTTCTCTGACAAATCCAGAGAAGCTGAAGAACACCTTCAAAACCGCAAAAAAGTCGAGAATCACTTCGGCAACCATTCAGAAATACCTCACCTTTTTCGAGGATTCCTTCCTGATTGAGTCCGCGCAGCGTTATGACATTCGTGGGAAAGCATATATCGAAACGCCTAAGAAATACTATTTTTCTGACCTTGGTCTTCGCAATGCCCGTATTAACTTCCGCCAGTTTGAGCAGACCCATTCTATGGAAAATGTGATTTACAATGAACTGCGTATGCGGGGTTACCATGTGGATGTCGGCGTTGTACCGATTGCGGAAAAAGATGCCGAAGGAAAAGTCACCCGGAAACAGCTGGAGGTAGACTTCGTGTGCAACCTCGGTTCCTCCCGCTATTACATTCAGTCGGCCTACTCTCTCCCGGATGAAGCCAAGCGGACACAGGAGATCCGGCCTTTTCGCAAGATCGACGATTCCTTCAAGAAAATCATCGTCACAAAAGATGTGGTGCCGCCGTATTATGATGAATATGGAATCCTGACACTGAACATTTATGATTTTCTGCTTGACCCCAAAAGCCTTGAGAAATAGGCTGCCCATTGAATTAGGAGCCGCTGTCCCGGTATGTTTGCATAGCCAGGGCAGCGACTTTCATATTAAAATGAAATACAAGGAATAATTTCATATGCGTAATTTCAGAAAAATGCCATTTTCTGAAATTGCTGCCACCGCACCGCCCGAAAGGGTGGTGCTTTTCTATACCCAAATTACAGGAGGTGATGCCCATTTGAACACAAAATCCACAGCGTCCTGTGGCTGCGGCAAGCCCAGAACTACGCCTATTTCCCCGGAGGAAAAACGTTGGCTGAAAGAAAAACTGTCCCAGTCCCGTTACGACGAATGTATGCAGGAGCGTCGGGAGGCATGGCTGTTTCTTCGGCCCGGTCATAAAAAGAACTACCAGTAGGAGATTTGTCATTTATAGAGCAAGCATCGCCTTTGTACTCCCACAAAGGCAGCTTGTCAGGGGAACCCCCTGATACCCCTGTATCTGAATCGAGAAGGAGTGAAATCTATTCGCAATCGAAACGTCAAAATTCAGTTGTGGCTGAACAAAGCGGAAGCCCGGAATCTCCAAGGAAAAGCAAGGCGCAGCCACCTGTCTGTTGCCGCCTATCTGCGGCAGCTTATCAACGGTGTTGTCCCCAAGGAAGCTCCACCCCCGGACTTCTTCTCCATGATGCGGGAACTGCATTACATCGGGAACAACCTCAACCAAATCGCCATGAAGGCCCACACCCTGAATGCCATCGATGCCAAACACTATGACGAAGGTGTCCAGCTGTTTGAGGATGCCGTTCAAAAAATTCTGTCGGCGGTCCTTGATCCTGTACCTATGGAACGCTGACCCATGGCCGTTACATCCATCTGGCGCGTCCATGGCAGCGTTGGAAAGGTTCTGGACTATGTGGAAAACGCGGAGAAAACTACCGCCGTTTCCACTGGCGACGGCGACCTGTCCGATGTCATTGACTATGCCATCCAGCAGCGCAAGACCGGCCAAACCCAGATGCGGGATGGTGAGGAGGTCGTTCAACGGTTTGTGTCCGGTATCAACTGCAATCCCCGTACCGCAAAAATGGAGATGCAGAAGATCAAGAAATTCTACAGGAAAGAGGATGGGGTCATTGCTTACCACGGCTACCAGTCCTTCGCCCCCGGAGAGGCCACCCCGGAGCTTGCCCATGAAATCGGGGTCAAGCTGGCGCGGCAGCTTTGGGGAGACCGGTATCAGGTGCTTGTTGCAACTCATTTGGATCGTGCCAACCATCTGCATTCCCACTTTGTCATCAACACGGTGTCCTTTGTGGACGGCATCAAGTACCACCGCACCAAACAGGATTATAAGGAAATGCAGCGAGTGTCTGACGCGCTCTGCAAAGAGTATGGCCTGTCCGTAATTCGGAATCCCAAAGGCCGGGGCAAGACCTACAGCGAATGGGCCGCCGAAAAAGAGGGCAAACCCACCCTGCGCGGTGTCATCCGCTCCGACATTGACCGTGCCATTCTGGCCTCCACCACCCAGCAGAATTTTCAGGAGGCTATGCAGACCATGGGCTACACGTTCAAGACCCGTACATCGGATGGACAGCCCCTCAAATAT
>ULMM01034503.1_pt1 | contig 12774 bp, 9 predicted proteins | sample 1951661 | NCBI WGS metagenome assembly ULMM01 (sample SAMEA4835551, study PRJEB28245) | human gut metagenome | biome: gut microbiome; material: fecal sample | place: Denmark | collected 2008 | reverse complement strand
TACGCATTGGTGTATAAGAAAGCATCCGGTAGGTAGCAAGACAAGCAGCATATGTTTTGCCAGCTCCGGTAGCAAGAACCATCAATGCCCGATTTTGTCCACTGCGGAAACTCTTTTCAAGTTCTGTTACCGCCTCATATTGGCAATCACGCAGCCCTTTCTTTTTCAATGTAGGGAGTCCGGCAAATGCATCTTCAATTCCCAATCTCTTTACCAATTCATGTGGTGTAGGGATATTCATGATCTGCTTGAAACAAGAATCTTGTTCACGAAAATCACAGCAATATAGTTCCTTACCATTCGAGGTGAAGATAAAAGGCAATGGCTTTTGATATGCCTGATAGATATTCGGAACACTTCTTGCGTATAAGGCTGCTTGCTCGCATACTTTGGAGGCAAAAGCGTCTGTTTCTTCACGCTTAGCTTCAAGTACCCCTACTGCTTTTCCATTAATGAAAAGGAAATAATCTGCCTCAAGATTTCCTTTCAATAAACCTTCTCTTATGGCTACAGCCGTACAAGTAGGTTCATAATCCTCCCTGTTGACTACTTTCCAACCAGCATCGGCAAACCACTGGTCTATCTTTATTCTTGCTTTTTCTTCAGGAGTCATATTCTTAATAATATATATTATCAGAAGTTCATAGGCACATCTGCAACAGGTTACAAAAGGAACCAGAACCTCCTAACCGTATTAAATAATTTATTGTAACCTTTCTTTTTTATCGGTTATCAAATCCTTCAAATCAACTTGTAATATCTCCGCAATCCGTTGCAAGGTTTCCAAATTAGGCTGAATCCGATTACAGGCATAGGCATTGACCATACTGAAACTCTTATCTAGCTGTTTAGCTAACCACGTTTGAGAAATACCTTTTTCGGATAAAACAGTCTTTATTCTATTCAGTTTCATTACTTGATATGATTTTATTAGACAAATATAGGGAATTATATTCGATAATAGTGTATATTTGCATTAAGAAAAGTCAGTTCTTAAATGAGTTATACCTCAAAGTAATTGAATTTAGACATATTTATGGGAAAGACAGTAACAACATATCTCATTGATGGAGACCCAAAAGGAACTCAATACGCATTCATTAGCAACAAAATTTGCCAAATGTTTGTCGTACCACGTTCTAATCTCTCTTATTTGAATACACAAGAGAAGTTACAAAAACCTGCATTCTATATATTGCTGGGGGAAGATGAATCAACCAAGCCGCAGGCGTATATAGGTGAAACGGAGAACTTTAAAGAACGTGTAAAAGACCACGATAGCAAAAAATCGTTTTGGCAAAAAGCACTCATATTTGTATCGAAAGACGCCGATATGACTAAAGTTGATGTGCAATACCTAGAACATAAAGCTATAGCCGAAGCCAAGAAAGCAAACGCTTTTGTTTTAAGCGATAATAAACAAATTCCTAAAGCCCCTAACCTACCGGAGCATCAACAGGACTCAATGAATGAATTTTTCGAAGATGTGAAGTTTTTGGCATCATTTATCGGTTGCAATATTTTTGAAGTATCACAACCCAAAGAAGAACATCTATTCTACACCAAAGGTAGAGGATGCAATGCAAAAGGTTTCTACAGTTCCGATGGATTCACAGTCCTAAAAGGAAGTACTGTTGCCAAAACAATGGTTCCGTCTTTCAACTGGAAAGAAAAACGAGAAAAGATGCTTCAAGATTACACTTCTACTGAGAACGGAATATTGGTTTTGACATCAGATAAAACTTTTTCAAGTCCCAGTACTGCCGCAGATTTCTGTATTGGTAGCAGCAACAACGGCTGGTTGGTATGGAAAGATAAAGAAGGAAATACATTGGACTCAGTTTATAGAAAACAGTTGGATTAATAACATATCAGTTGGAGGCAAATATGGAAATTATCAATCTACTAGACTTCACAGACCGCATCGAGTTGAGAGAATGGCTGAAGGTCAACCATAATCGGGTGAAATCGTGTTGGGTTGTAACTTCACGCTCTAAACAGCCCACATACGAATGTATTCCATACATTGAAGTTGTTGAAGAAGCATTGTGCTTCGGGTGGATTGATTCAACTCTAAAGAAATTGCCAGACGGATGCCTTGCACAGCGGCTTTCACCTCATCGCAAAGGAAGTCATTGGACTGAGTTAAACAAAGAACGTTGTATCAATCTTGAAGACCGAGGACTTATGACAGATGCCGGACACCAAGCCTTTGAGAAAGCCTATTCCTACGAAATAGTTCCCAAAGGCTCTCTTATGGAAGAAAAACCGCATTCCTTGATTTAGCCGAGCTTCGTACCGAACGGAAAATCATTTCTACAATAGAAAGCCCCCATTCGGGAAAAGCCATCGATACCTATCAAATAGTCGAAAGGAAACAGTCTTCGTACCGGTCGCTTCTCCTCCATCGCTACAATCTGCTCACGTCGCAGCAACAACGTTCGCCCCCCAATGACCCGGCAAAGCATCCGAGAAACATCCAAATATATCTTTCTCCGGTTGCGTATATTGCTGTCCCGGATAATTATTCAGATCATCGCTCAGAAACAAATCTCCGTGTTTTTTTCAAAACATCCATCATTGAGAGTAAAACAATAGCAATCCGAGCTACGAAGAGATTCATAGCCTAACTCACCAACGAGTTCTGTTTCTTCGATCCAATCAAAATCGGCATATACATATAGCGTCTTCATCGCTTACTCTTTCTTCGAAGCACGTTCCCTTGTCTTCAAACTCAAATTCTGCAAAGCTTTTCCCAATTTATCTTCTTTGACCAGCCACAGAATATCATCATCAAGCTGCAGAACATACAGCACTCGCAAGTATATTCCGATTGCTACCATCGGTGCGCCTTTCTCTATTCGGAACACAGTCAACGGGGAACAAGTGCCCGTTCCGCCACCTGAGCCACACTCAAATTCCTCCGCTATCGAGCCAGTTTTATCTGCTCTCCCACAACCGACATCTTCTGCTCCAATTTTCGAGACAACTTAATCCCCATTGTATTCTTTGTCATAATCAACTTATCATATAATATGCAAAAATATTACTTTTTATCTATTTAATGATAGATTGCAGACAAAATCGCAAGACTAGAAGACACAGCAGTATAAAGGCTCTACACTTTTTCAAACGAATCATCCCCATTACACGACATTTTTCCAAACGAATTAAATGTCTATTCTACAAAAATTACCTTACAACATATATTCAAGATTAGTTTACTATTCAAATGAAAACCAACTTTACTTTATCCCCGTATTCCTATATACGTTCAATAAAGTAAAGTCAAAATAAGGGAGAAGAGATGGCTGCACTATGATGAAATAACTTCAATCATTTTTCTTTTGGCTGCAAAACGTAGAGTAACCGAGTGTAAAGATCGAACAAAATACAACTCCGAATAGGACACATAACACTCGCATGGGAACCAGAAAATACCTGTGAATCTATCCTCGATTTTACTACCCTTTTGGGCAAAACGAACTCCGACATACCCTATCTTTGTGAACAAGATCTATCGAAGCCCTAGAAGGCAGTTTTTACCCTTTCTCCCTCTGTTCGAAGAGAAACGATAAAAAACATTAAAACATCGGTTCTTAGCGAAAAAACAAGTAATTTTGTAAAGTTTCCACCTTTTAAATACAAACTATCGAAAATCAGTCAGCATACGATATTACATTGTATAAAAAATTATATTAAGATACTACAATATGTCAAACATTATTCTTGATACAAAAAATGTAGGGAAGATCAAGGGCCTTTTCTACCTCCCCGATTATCAACGGGGTTATAGATGGACCTCGGAGGAAATAAAACTCCTTCTCGATGACATTTATGAAAGTGCGGGAAAGCCATATTGCTTACAACCAATTGTTGTAAAGAAAAGCAATGAGAGGTTCGAGCTCATTGACGGGCAGCAACGTCTTACAACCATATACCTCATCTGCAAGTATATGGAAGCAAAACTGGGAGATCTATATGAACCTAGCTTTAAGTTAGAGTATGAAACTCGTAAAGAATCAGCAAACTTTCTTGGTAATATTGATCTTTCGCTTAGAGAGCTGAATATAGATTATTATTTTATCGCATCTGCATACGAATATATAGAGCAATATTTTACAGAAAAGACACAGGGTGAGCGTCGAGAAATGGCAGCTTACCTGACCAAACTCAATGAATATTTCATATCATCAGTAAACGTCATTTGGTACGAAGTGGATTCTGCTGAGAATGGTATTGAGCTATTTGAGCGTCTAAACATTGGAAAAATTCCACTGACAAGCTCGGAACTTGTCAAAGCCTTGTTTCTTAAAGACAGTGTGCGAGACAAGATGTCAGGACGACAGGAGGAAATCTCACTCCAGTGGGACATGATTGAGCAAGAACTACAAAATCCATCATTTTGGGGCTTTTTGTCCAATATTGATGGAGATCAAATGCCAACTCGTATAGATCTTATCCTTGATCTGATGGTAGACAAATCAGGGAATGATCGTGAAAAGTATCGTACATTCTTTTACTTTGATCGACAAATAAAGTCTCTATCGGAAACCACCACAGAAAATCCGCTTCTTGAGATATGGAGTCGCATCTATCATGTGTTTCTTACACTCCGCGAATGGTATACGAACCATGACTTTTACCATAAAATTGGTTATCTGATTACTATAGGAGTTCCACTAAGGAAAATTTATACCGTATGGCAAAATGATGGCAACACTCCTCTTGCTAAGGATATATTTCTTAGCGAGCTCGACAAAATGATTTCAGAATCAATAAGCATTAAAGATAAAGAAGAGTTACTTAACTTATCATACGATACAAGGAAAGACAAACTACAAAAGGTATTGACTTTGTTTAATGTGGAAACAGAACGTCTGATGGACGATGGTAAACGAAGGTTCCCATTTGACAAACATAAAGATTCTATATGGAGTTTGGAGCATATCCACGCTCAAAATGCCGAAAGCCTTAAAAAGAATAAAGATATTCTTACATGGCTAGAAAGTCATATTGCACTTTTGAAATCTTCTGAAGGTTCTATTTTTGAGGTAAATAATGAACTTATAGAGAAAATGGAGATATTGATTGAACAACTTCATAGCGATAAGGATCCAGGGAATGTGCGTGAACGCTTTAATGAGATTCAGAAGGAAGTAATTATCATATTCACGTCTAAGGAAGATGTCGTTAAGGAGAATAGCTACTCGCATGGATTAGCAAATATGGCACTACTAGATGTATCTCAAAACGCGGCTCTTAGCAACTCCGTTTTTGATGTTAAAAGACACCGTGTCATTAATTATGATAAAGAAGGAAGATACATTCCAATTTGTACAAAACACGTATTCTTCAAGTACTATACTCAAGAGGGTCCATCGCTTTTCTTTTGGGGAGAGACAGACCGAAGAGATTATGCCGAGGCCCTTAATGAGAAAATTTCACCTTATTACAAACAGGATAATAACGATACCACTATACCCAACTTGACAAATGGAAACTACGACACTGAAGAATCTGATTTCTGAAAACAATCCTTACGGAATAAGTGGAATCACTATACCACGGATTCAACGTGCTTATGCACAAGGCCGATCTGATGCACATGCAGTAAAGACTCGTGAACGTTTTCTATCAGCAATACATGCTGGATTAATAAACAATGGTTTAACCCTCGATTTCATTTATGGTAATATTCAGAATGGTCAGCTGATTCCTCTTGATGGACAGCAACGACTAACTACTCTTTGGCTACTTCATTGGTATGCAGATAAAAAAGAGGGCATCAACGATAAGCGACTTGCGAGGTTTTCATACAACACACGTTATAGCGCGAGAGATTTTCTTATAAAGCTTGTTAACTACGAACCTACATGGAAAACACATCTTAGTGATGAAATTAAAAATGAGGGATGGTTTCCAATGGAATGGAGCAACGATCCTACGGTTAGAGGAATGCTCACAATGCTTGATGAAATCCAAAAGCGTTTTGCCGATATTAATGACTTATGGAACAAATTGGATAAAATTAATTTCTATTTCCGCGATATTGAGGAGATGAAGTTAACCGATGACATTTACATCAAGATGAACTCCCGTGGAAAACCACTCACTGACTTTGAGCATTTTAAGGCAGAACTCTTAAAGGTTATGCGTTCTGAAAATGACGATGAAGCTACTGCTAAACGCATTGGCCTTAAGATAGACCGCGAATGGACCGATTTACTTTGGATTTATAGGGATGAGTATAATCTCGTCGATAGCGGTTTTCTAAACTTTTTCCGTATGATTTCCCTTATTCTTGTCTATAAGTCAGATCGCTCTTCATCAGAATTTGATTTAGAAGATGATTTCAGTTTACTGGAAAGGCTTTATAAGAATCAACCAAAAAATGTAGTGTTTTTTGAACAAGCCTTTGATTGCATGGTCAATATTCAAAACAAAGCGCGACGTTCTAATTCATTAATACTTAACCCTATTGATATTTTTTTCAACTCTTACCTGTCAAAAGATTATCATGAACACGAAAAAGTTGTCGTATCTCAACAAATTACAGATCTCAATATTTTCAAAGGGGTATTGACCGGAGCCGCGTTGCGTAAAAATACTACCTATTGGTTAATAATGCTCTACTCCTTTCTTATCTATTTAATGAACTATGATAAGATAAAAGAAATGGATTTCCGTCGACGCTTGCGTGTGGTAGTGAATCTGCTCAAAAATTCCAGAAACGAAGTTGTCGATACCCCTAATGGTGATGCAGGAAACCGTATGCCCGCAAATCTTCGTCAGGTAGAAAATATTATTCTTTCTGGAGAAATTGCAGATAGTATAATGATTGATAATGACGTGAGACAGAATTTCAATGTAATTCAGATGGAAGAGGAGCGTCAAAAGCTCCAGTTTACCAAAGAACATCCCGAGCATTCTGCTGGTCTTTTTCAGTTGGAGGATCACTATCTGCTTCAAGGTCGTACAGATGTTGTTGGGTATGAGAATACTCATCTTTATCAGCGATTCATCCATGTCTTTGATAGATGCTCTCGCGATATTATTGACTGTGCAATGTTAGCAACGTATGATTATAGCCAAAGGATAAATAATTGGTGCATTCAACTTGGTTCTGGGAATCAGGATGAAATTGGCAATAAGGCTTGGTATGCATTATTTCATCCGACAGGCAAAAATCCAGATTTTAATAAGACAAAAAAATCATTACGTTCTCTGCTTGAGATTGATATAGAAATAGACGACATTTACTTACAAGAAAAAATTGATGCGTATCTAACAGAATGCAAAACTAAAAGTCAATACGATTGGCGATATTATTATATCGCGTATCCATGCTTCCGCCCCGAGCGTTATGGCAAATATACTATGTATGATGAACAACCATACGCTCTTGTGGCATTGCACTCTGAAAAGCGTGAATCATCTAATGCCTACCAATGTATGCTTCAAGCACTCATTGAAGGACAAGCAGTAGCAAATTCTGTAGAACGATATGATATCCGTGCGCTCTCTTACAGAAAAGGGCTGTTGAGATGTGAAAACAATGCTTTTGTATCATACTCTTTGAAGGACAATAAAGAGCGTGCCAGATTTATCATTCCACAAAACAAAGAAGGCATTGACATCGTTGACCGTATTCAATATTTCAAAGATAATAGAAAGGATAATGATTACTGGATATATCAGGAAGGTTAGTATTAAATCGTAAGTAAAGTCGCTCTCTTCAATTATAGAGCGACTTTACCTAATTCTATAGGGAATGCTTATTTTATACGGCAGAGCTATAGAGGAAACACTAATCACATCAACGGCATACAAGAGTATCGGGTTAAAAAAAATCAAGTATAAAACTCTCTTCATAGGGGCGACCGCCTAGGGTCCTTCAAGAGAATCAAATACGAGGTGTTGGCACTGCAGAGCGGTGTTTCTATGCAATACCGCAGCTTTAAGCTCTTTACCGAAAAGACAGACCTTCCCGTAACCAAGCTCTCGATGCGAATGCAAAAGATACTCACCGATTGGTTTGCAAAAAGTTATTAGATCAAATCCACAACTGTTAGCTTCATCGTAGCCTGGAAACCCAAGGATGTCCCGAAGGAGAAACCGGAAACAACTGGCTGACTGGCCGACCCTTGTACTCACCCTCTGATCGAAGATCCAACAAAAAGTCGGGAGCCGAAAAGACGGTTTTGCCTTTTTTCTCTCTGTTTGGAGAAAGAGGATGAAAAAAATCGTTAAATCATCAATTTGTTGCGAAAAACAAGTAAATTTTAGAGGCTTCTATCTTTTGATGTAAACTAATGACAATCAATTAGCATAATATGCTGCATCGGACAACTCTACTCCTATACCTTTTCTTTCAGAGATGAGAAAGATAAACAACCTTTACTCATCCAAGGATACTTGACAAGATACCATCAGATCAAAAGCTCAGAAGGACGGTATAGGGATTACACTTTATCATCAATACAAACAAAATGTAACTTCACAGAGTTCAATGAAGAGCAGCCCATGTTACAGAACATTTTCCACATTTCTGCTTTACTCCTAGCAACATCCCATTATGAAATTCCATGAAACTTTCATTCAACCTCCTCACATTCTTCTCACTCGTTCCGCTTCGCATCATCACTTGCACCCATACTCTCAAGATACTGCAATTCCCGTTCCGCAAACTCACGATTCTCCTCCTCTCCCAGCATTTGATAGAGCAGTTCCCTAGCTTGCGAATAATATTTCAAGTTTACTAATACTTGTGCTGCCCTGCGCCGAAGAAAATGATAAAGTGGAAACAAGGTATTTTTTTCATCACCATACATCTTTATCTGACTGCCAACCAAACTCACCATAGAATAAATATACTCAAGAGCTCCTGTATCCTTCATTTCGACGAGACAGTTGGTAAAATCACGAATCGCATGAATGGATGAATTTCTTTTAGCATTAGTCAAATAATAATAAGCCTTTTCAAAATGCCCTAATGTGAGATAAACAAAACCGATATGATAACAAATCACATAATATTCTTCCTTGCCACGCTCCGGCAATTCCGTCCAGTGGACTTGATAATACCGAAAAATAGAAAGATAACACCCCAACGCCTGAAGATAACATTGCTGCCTGAAAAATTTCTTCCCCCAATAAATAGTAGTCTGCAAGGTAGGCTCGGTATAAGCCAGCAACGCCTGTTGTTCCTCCGTCAGTTCGTCAAACTGTTTGTTTTCCGCTTTTTCTTTAGCATCGTCCAACATATATTTCAACTCCCAATAATCATCATGATCCGTTGTCAATCTAACCTCAATCATGCTACTGAATACTCTGCCTTTTTGGGTTTCATCGAAAAAAGCATCTACCCTGTCCGTCCGCATAGCCGACAACTTATAATAAAGAGATCGTTCATTACTGCCTTCAGCTTTCTCCAACGCAATCACCAACTGCCCTTCAGCAAGTGTGATACAGATCAGAGCATCTTTTCCCGCCTGTCCTTTTTCATCCATCACAGCATCTTTCAACCGAAAAGAAAGAATAGACAATAATTCGGTACGCCTCTCTATCCGCCCATTGCAAACCAGTGTCATTCCCTTTATATCTTCCTGTTTCACTGTACCAAAAAGAGAAAGAATATCCTCTATCTGATCCATATCTTGCCGGGAAACATCGACAGGTTCCAACAGCTTACCATGTCCAATCTCCAATTTTCGTCTTAACAAAGCCAAACGATTTTCGAATTCTTTTTTCACCAACACGTCTTGTATTGAAGCAGATTGTTCTGCCAACTCTTTAAAACTATGGGCTATCATAAAAGATGACTCAAGCAATACCCGCAAATGTTGTTTTAACTGAGTTTCACTGCCCGACAAGAACAGACAGGCAGACAGACAAGCCGTAAAAGGTGTCTCACTTTCTCCGTCCTCATGACTTTTACGCAAAAAGCAAGTCCAAGCTGTGTATCGGCAGTTAATGTTGTTAATGTCAAAAACTATTTTTTTAGACTGTTCATAGCTACATGCATAGAAATCTTTATAATATAACTGAATATTCTGACCTGTTTTTTCTCTTAATAAATGAAAATAACCTCCTTGAAAACCGATGATAATGGCATCAGCATCAATTCTCTTCACTAGTTCACAGTGCATGGACTGCACGAACCTGATAAGCTCATCGGTGGTCATCGCCGAATAAATCTTTTCTTGCTGCTTTTTCGGCTTTGTAACAAAATGATAAACTGTTACGAAAACCACCATCATAGATACTAAGACGACAGAAATAATCATATCTTGTTACAGTTAATCTTTGTATGTCTGTAAAAATACAAAATTAATCGGGAAATGTTAGAAGTGATAGGATATTTTAATGAATTCCCCTAAGAAGTTACTTAAAAATCCGGTTCAATCAATTCCTTCCGATGCATCCGGTGCCACCTCCACCAAATCATAAAACATAGAGGGAATTTCCATCGGAGATATTCTGAAATACCTAAAAATAGGGATTGTCCATTTCCACATTTTCATCGAACTTTGCAACCCCAAAAAACGAATAAATGAAGAAACTTTATATAATACTGTTTATACAAATAGGATGGATATTCCCGCTCTCCGCACAAAAACAAGATTCCATTTATATCGGAACGCGTCATACATTGTTTTCTGAAATACTGAATGAAGAAAGAAAATATTGGATTTATGTACCTGAGACCAAAGCAGGTGAAAAAGGAAAGGCTTATCCGGTTCTTTATCTATTGGATGGAGATTCCTTCTTTCATTCCGTGGTTGGCTTTACGCGTTTCTTCTCTTCTTCTAAAACCTCAAATTTACCTCCTTGCATCGTTGTGGCTGTTTTAAACACAGACCGGACCAGAGATTTCACTCCTACCTGCTCAGCCGCCCGCCGGGATGGTACTATTTGTCCCTATGATAAGCCGGCAGGTGGTGGAGCTGAACAGTTCTATCGCTTTCTGATAGAGGAACTACGTCTGGAAGTGGAAAATAAAGTTCCTGCCAACGGTACAAACTTTCTTGTCGGACATTCATACGCAGGTTTATTTACCCTACAGACACTGTCAAATCACCCCGAGTCTTTTGACTCGTATATAGCAATAGATCCAAGCTTATGGTGGGACCGAGGAGTTTTTCTACAACAAGCTGCAAAGAATGTTTATCAAAAAGACTTCTCCGGCAAACATTTGTATGTTGCTTTCGCCACCCGCCAACGTCCTGCAATCAAACTTATTCAGTTTTCATTGGCCGACAGCTTAAAAAATAAGATCATCCCTGAAATGAAAAACAAGCATTTGCATGTCGTTTATAAAAAATTTCCCGACGAGGTGCATGGCACTATTGCTCTTCCTGCCATTTTCGATGGGTTAAAATCTCTATTTCATAGCACTATTTCAACCAAAGAGGCAACATGATAATTTCTTGCAGTATTCAGTTTCTCACCTGTTGCAAATACGCTCCGGTTACTATTGGTAAAAATAACATAACTGATGCTGATAGTGTAGTCACTCGCTCGATTCCGGGGTATTACGTAGCTGTAATCCTTGCCTAATTTCCTGTTTAACATCAATTTAAGATTTCAAACTCTATACTTATCATTTTCTAGAATAACAGGTTGAGACATTGTATCAACCTTGGCTACAGATTTATACTATTCTTTCCGGAAATCATGTCATTAGGGTTATAACATCTGTAATTTATCTACACTGTATTTTCAGTCATGTATTTATCTTTGCATCAAGATTCTGAAATTCAAAACTTAATAAAATCAAGTGATAATGAAACGTATATCAGTCATCATGATTGCAAGTTTATTTGTTATAGGAACAACTGCCATAACACAATCCGATCCGGTTTAGAGCATATCGTCATTTGTGGTACGCAAATCATGACAACAGTTATCGTGACTCCGTTGGGCGTCTTCGCCATCGCAGCCAATTCATTTGCCATTACAGCCGAAAGCCTCTGCATATGCCCAGTATGGGATTGCCGATGCTGCACGACACTGGTTGGGCAGAGTATCGGTGCCGATCGCCGGAAACTGGTCCGAAGTTTCGCCCGCATTACCATATTTATATGGTATGACCGTTATGGGGTTATAGGTGTACTCATGTATCTGTTCGCCCCCCAAATTATCGGTTAGATGCCCCCGTCGGGGAGATTCGGGAATTGGGCATAATGGCACTGCGCATCGAAGCGTTCGCTGAGCCGATGTTTGCAGCCTCGATTATCACTTACGGTGTCTTTGTCGGAGCAGCGGATACGCTTGTCCCGTGCTTGATGAATTTCTTCAATATCCGGGCGGTGCGTCTGTCATTAGCCGCCTTGCTCGCCCCGTCATTAGGTCTGAAAAGTGTATGGGTTGCCATGTGCATCAAGCTGTGTTTCAGGGGGCTGATTTTCCTGGTCCGCTTGAAGCGAGAACGTTGGATGAGACACATGTAAAAAAATGTCTGTAATTGAGGTTATACAATCAGTAATCCATCTACCGGCTTTTCCTGTAATCCGCTGTAATTTTGCACTATGATAAAGAAAACAATAAAAATTTAAATTACATCGGTTATGAAACGTACAACTATTTTAATGGCTGCTTTCCTCTGCCTCTTCGGCCTGACGGAAAGCCCGGCACAAAACACTCACAAAAATATGGAACAGTTAAATCTGACACAGGAATGGGACAAGACGTTCCCGAAGAGCGACAAGGTGAACCATAGCAAAGTGACTTTCATAAATCGTTACGGCATCACGCTCGCCGCCGACCTGT
>ULMM01013811.1_pt1 | contig 12903 bp, 7 predicted proteins | sample 1951661 | NCBI WGS metagenome assembly ULMM01 (sample SAMEA4835551, study PRJEB28245) | human gut metagenome | biome: gut microbiome; material: fecal sample | place: Denmark | collected 2008 | reverse complement strand
TTTACGGGTGGTTATGATTTTAATGGTCTTTTGGAAAAAATAGGAAAAGGTATTTACTTTTTTAATAACATATAATATAATGGTGCCATCTAATATAAAGGGAGGTTTTTATATGAAAAAGTTAACAAAAAAGTTTACGGGTATAGCAATTATAGCCATATTATTAATGCTATATCCAATTATGACTTTAGCAACTGAAAGCACAAATGAAAACTTGCAAATTGTACAAACAGAAAAAGAAAAATTCATAATTTATCTAAAAGATTTACAAGATAAAGAATTCAGTTATGCAATATCAAAAGATCAAACAACAAATGAAATGAATTTAAATTATATTCACTCTGTAAAAGATAAAGATAATAATCAAGTAATCTTGGTAGATAAAGGCATTTACGATGTAACCCAAGGTACAAAAGCATATTTGTGGATAAAACAAGGAGGAAAGCAATTAGAGACTGCAAAAGAGGTAGACTTTTCTAAAGCTTTTGAAAAAAACAAAATTGAAGAGGTAGAAAACATAACAAAAAAAATAAAAACAGAAACTATATCAGATTTATTAGAAGAAGAAAAAACAGATGAAAACGGTGTAAAAATAACAGTAAAAGTTGGAGGAATAAAAATAACAGATTCAAAAGAAGCACAGTATTTTTATGAAATGATGCCAGCAACAGAAAATTATGCAACATTAATAGAAAAAGCAGAAAAAATAAAAAATGAATACAGCAATATGGATATGTATACTAAAATTCAAACAGCAAAAGAATTTTACGAATTATATAACCAACTAGCAGAAAAGGCAAATTGGCAATCAGTAGAAAACATGCAAATAAAACAACCAAAAGAAGCAACAGAAGGTTCAAAATATGTGGTATTTATAAAAAAAGTAGAAGAAAACAAAGAAACTGTAGATGTTCAGTTTTTAATTTCAACAGAAGAACAAACACCATCATATGAAAAAGAAAAGAAAATTGTACAAGAAACTACAAAATTACCAATCACAGGTGATAATTTAGTATTGTTGATTGCATTTACAATAGTAGTTATCGCAATAATTTTTGCATTTATAAAAATGAAAAAGTCAGATAACAAAACAAAAGAGAGCAAATAAATGAAGCACAAAATATACAAAGCAATATTTACAATATTGCTAATAATAGCTATTGTATTACTAGTATGTATTATATATAAATATGGAAATAGACAATTAAATGAAAATAAAAACAAAGAAATATTAGAAGTAATGGCAAAAACTGATTCAGAAGAAAATAATACAAACGAAAATGCAAAAATTAAAATGCAAGGTTATGAAGTGATTGGAAAAATAAAAATAGATAAAATTGGTATAGAATATCCAATAGTATCTATAGAAACATCAAATCCAGAAGAAACAAAAGCTCCAATGAAAATAGCAATAGTAAAATATTGGGGTGGAAACGTAAATGATTTTGGAAATTTATCAATAGCAGGACATAACAATTATGATGGAACTATGTTTGGAAAAACTAAAAATTTAGAAGTAGGGGATAGTATAGAATTAACAGATTTAAACAAACATACAATATCCTATCAAATTTATCGCAAATTTGTGACAGATCCAAATGATATAAGTATTTTAAAAACAGAAGATAACTCAATAAGAGAAGTAACTTTAATAACATGTACAAATGGAAACAAAGAAAGACTTATATTAAAAGCAGAAGAGATTAAATAAGAAAGATAGGGGGAATTTTAAATGTCAGGAAAACTGAGCAAAAAGAACATAATAGCAATAGCAATTGTTGTAGTATTAGCAATTGTGGCTATTATAGGAACAGTTGTATTCTTAAAAGATAAGGGAACAACAGAAGCAACTGAAATTTCTTCAGAAAGCGGAACAAACGGTTCAGGTTCAGAAACAGCAAATGGAGAAGCAGAAAATAATCAACAAACAAATAATAATCAAGAACAAAATAACAATCAGGAAACAAATAACCAAGAAAAAAACAACCAAGAAACAAATAACCAAGAAACAAACAATCAAGAGCAATCAACTAGAGAAACAGCAAATAATAATCAACAAAGAACAACTAACACAACAACACAAAGAAATCAAAATAACAATAATACACAAAATAATTTAAACAGCAATAATAATCAAACAACAAATACAAATAACAATACTAATACAGGAATCGATAATATACAAGGAACAACAATAACAAGAGTAACAGAAGGAGATCTTGTAAAAGTATCAGATTACAGAAATGTAGGATGGACTCCAATAGCAATAAATGCAGAATTAGAATCAGCAAAAATAAATGGAGAAAGAAACTCAGATATAACAATAAACAAAAAAGCAACAACGAAAACAGGAACAAATTTAGTACAATCAGGAGAAGAAATAATATACACATTAGAAATAAAGAACAATGGAAAAGAAGATTTCAAAGGAATAGAAGTATCTGATAGTATACCAGAGAACACTACATATGTAGAAACAGAAGATAATTCTGTAAAAATAAAAGAAAATGATCAAGTAATAGGATTAAAATGGTATATAGATATTAAAGCAGGAGAGACTGTAGGAGTTCAGTTTACTGTAAAAGTAAATGAACAAGCAAAAGGAACAATTTCAAATATAGCTATATCAAATGGAACACCATCAGAAGAAATAAAAACAGCAATAATAAAACAAACAAAAACAAGTACTATAAACAGGCAAAATGAAGAAAAATGGATAACAACAAATGGACCAGCAAAAATAAATGACAGAATCACATATACAATTACAATAAAAAATACAGGAGACATTGAAGGAAAAACAACAGTTAAAGATAAAGATTTAGAAGAAATATTAGCAGATAATAAAGCAGAAATGATTGAAAATGTTTCTATATTAAAAGGTGATGAAATAGTCTCAACAGATAAAACATCACAAGACTTAATAAAAGGAATAAAAGATGTAGAAGTACCTGCACAAGGTGAAGCAAAAGTAGTATTTACAGTAAAAGTAAATAAAATCAATGGAGTAATAAAAAATGTTGCCCTAATAGGTGATGATGAGGAAAAACCAACAGATCCAGAAATTATAGACACAATAAATATTACAGGTAAAAAAACAAACACACCAGAAAAAGAAGTAAAAGAAGATGATACTATAACATATACGATTCAATTATCAAACTCTGGAAGCAAAGAAGGAGAAACAATAGTAACAGATAAACTATCAAAATATGTAGAATTAATAAAAGGAACAATAAAAATAAATGGAGCAACAACAAAATACGAACAAGCAGATTTAGAAAACGGAATAAAAGTAAAAGTTCCAGTAGGTGAAAATACAGCAAAAATCAGCTTTAATGTAAAAGTAAAAGCATTAGATGAAGAAAAAGTTATAATAAAAAATGTAGCATATGTTGATGGAAACAAAACAACTGAAGTAGAAAATGAAGCAGAAAAACTAAAAGTATCATTAACAGTAAATAAAACATGGAATGATGATGAAGTTCAAGCAAAAAGAAGACCACAAACAATAACATTCCAGTTAACAGCCAATAATGAAGATGTAGAAGGAAAATTAGAAACAGTAGAGACAGTAGGAATAACTGAACATACACAAACAGTAAAATTTGATAATTTAAATAAATATGATTCAAACGGAAAAAAAATAATATATGGAATTAAAGAAACAAAATTAAATGAATTCTACAAAGTTAATAGTACAAATACATCAACAGATAAATTTGGAAATATAACAGTAAAAATAGAAAATAAATTTACAATTCCAGAAAATAACACAAAAGAAATAACTATTACAAAAATATGGGAAGACGAAAACAATAAAGCTGGAAAGCGTCCAGAATCTGTAAACTTTACAATAGTAGGAAGCCCAAAAGTACAAGAACCATTTGAGGAAATATTAAAAGGAAAAAATGACGTAGAAAAATGGCAAAAAACAATTAATGTTACAAAATATGATTCAGAAGGTGAAGAAATCCAATATTTTGCAGAAGAAAAACAAACAGGTTCAATATTCTATAAAATTGTAGATGAAGATTCAAAAGACTTGACAATAACAAACAAATTTGAAGTACCAAAAACAAAAGTAGAATTAACAGTTAATAAAAAATGGGATGACAATGAGATTCAAGCACAAAAAAGACCACAGACAATAACATTCCAATTAATGGCAAATAAACAAGAAGTAAAAGGAAAAACACAAACAGTAAATACAGCTAATAAACAAGAAAAACATCAAACAATAAAATTTGAAAGCTTAAATAAATATGATGAAAATGGAAATGCAATAATATATGATGTTAAAGAACTTGAAGATAGTACATTCTACAAATCAACAAAGAAAACACCAGAAGTAGACAATAATGGAAACATAACAGTAGAAGTAGAAAATAAATTTACAATACCAAGTAACAACAAAACAGAAATAAAAACAACAAAAATATGGGATGATAAAGAAGCACAAGAAAAACATCGTACAGATGTAGAATTTAAAATAACAGGAACAAGAACAGATGGAGAAAATCCAATAACAGAAAATGTTACAATAAAAAAGCCACTTATTATAGGAAACACAAAAAACAAATGGCACAAAACTATAGAAGTACAAAAATATGATAACAATGGTCAAGAGATTCAATACTCAGCAGAAGAAACAACAGTACCAAAATTCTATGAAGTAAAATATGACGAAAATGATCCATTAACAATAACTAATAAATTCATAGGATCAAAAGAAACAATATCAATAACTGTAAAAAAAGAATGGAACGACCAAAATAACGAAGCCCAAAAACGCCCAGAAAACGTTACATTACAATTATACAATGGGGACCAAAAAATAACAGATATAGAATTAACAGAAAATGAATGGTCAACAAAAATTAATTTACCAAAATATAATAAAAATGGGGATATAATAAATTACACTATAAAAGAACCAGAGCAAAACAAAACAAAAAATCCGAATTGGAAATTCTATAAACAAGATGAAGCAAAAACTCAACAACCAACTATTGATAATGGTTATGTAGCATCAATAACAAACGGATTTAAAGTACCAGATGAAGAGATAAAAGTAGATGTAATAAAAAAATGGGATGACAAGAAAACACAATCACCAAAAAGACCAGATAAAATAACATTTACACTACAAAAAGATAATACAGAAATTGGAAAAAGAGAATTGCAAGTAAATAAAGAATTAAATGAACAAGAAGCAGAATCATTTACAGGATTAAAAAGATATGACGATAAAGGTAATGAAATAGAATACCGAGTAAAAGAAACATTCACATCAGAATTTTATCAACAAAAAAATGATGCAATAGTAAATAAGGATGAAAATGGCAATATAAAAATAGAATTTACAAATGAATTCAAACTACCAGAAAACAATACTAGAAAAATTACAATTAAAAAGATATGGCAAGATACTAAAGAACAAATGTCAAAACGTCCAATTGATATTACAGCAACTATTACAGGAGGCGAATACGCAAATAAAGACATAAAGATAAACGGGGAAATTGATAAATGGCAAAAAGAAATAGAGGTAAGAAATTACGACGACAATGGAAATAAAATAGAATATATAATTGGAGAAAAAGAATTAAATAAATACTACAAATTATCAAAAATAGAACAGCCAACAGCACAAAACGATTATATAGCAACAATAACAAACAAATTTGAAGTACTAGCAGATAAAAAAGAGATAGAAATATCAAAAACATGGAAAGACAATAAAAAAGAACATGGTAATGTCGAAGCTCAAATTGTAGGAAAAGTAAAAAATATTGATGTAAATACAGGAATAGAAAATCAAATACTAAATGAAGAAAATGAATGGCACAGAAAGATAGAAGTACCAGTATATGATAAAAATGCAGATCTAATAACTTATCAAGTACGAGAAGTTAATATTCCAGATGGATATGTTACAACATACAATCAAGATAAGCTAGAAATAATCAACACATTACCTTCAATAAAAGTAACAAAAACAGTAGAAAGTGTTAATGGAGAAGAAATAGATAAAGGAACAATACCAGAAGTAAAAGTTGGAGACATAGTAGCATATAAAATAACAGTTGAAAATACATCAGACATAGAGCTATATAATGTAACAGTAACAGATGATAGAAAAATTAGTTTATCATTAGAAGACATAGAAAATGAAGAAAATTTTACAAATAATGTTGGAACAATATCAAGATTAGGTGTAAAAGATTCAGAAACATCACGCAAAGATTTTATAGTATATTACAAAGTAAAACCAGAAGATACAAGTGTAGCAAGAAACCAAATCATAAATACAGCAACAGCTACAGGAAATTATCAAGATAGTAATGGAAAAAATAAAACAGTAGAAAACAGCAATACAGCAAAAATTACAGCAAAAGCAATAGACAATATCAAGATTTTAAAACAACAATTTATAAACACAACAACAACACCTGCAGCTAATGGAACACAAGTAAAAGAAAATGATAAAATTAATTACAAAATAACAGTAACAAACACAGGAAATACAACATTAACAGGAGTAACTATTACAGACGAAATGACAAATAATATGGGTACTATCCAAATATCAGAAGCAGACAAAAATATAGGAACATTAGCACCAAAACAAAGTAAAACAATTCAAGCAAAATATGATACTGTAAGAGCAGACTTTGGTGAGGTTTCAAAAGATATAATAAATACAGCAACAGTAAATGCTAAAAACGAACAAGGTAACGCAATGGAACCAAAATCTAGCTCAGTAAAAGTAAGTACAATTACAGGAAAAGCACAATTTACAGCCCAAAAATCAAGTGTATTAACAAAAACAAACAAGGAACATGATAAAAATATAGCTGAATATGGTGATACAATAAAATATAGTATAACAGTAACCAATAATGGTAATTTATCAGGAACAACAACTGTAAAAGACAAAGTTCCAGAAGGAACAACATTATTAACAACAGGAACCAATTTAAAACCAGCAGAGTTAGAACAACTAAAATCAGAAACAGGACTAATAAAAGATATAGAACTCAAAGCAGGAGGAAGTTATACAATTACATTTACAGTTAAAGTAACAGGAACACCAGGTTCAAAAATAACTAATACAGCAGACTATAAAAAAGAAGAAAATACTAACACATTTGATAATGTCAAAGATCCTAAAACACACCCAGTAGAAAAAGAAGTAAAACTAACTAAAAAATCAGAAAAAACAATAAATAGTAATGTAGTTTTAGTAATAGATGTTTCAGGAAGTATGGCAGAAAATGATAGATTATCAAATGCCAAAGTTGCAGCAAAAAAATTGATTAAAGGAATTGACTTTGAATCAGGAGGACAAATAGGAATTGTTACATTTAGTAGTAATGGAAATAGTGACAATGCAAAATATCTAAATATCTCATCCAATACTAAAAATTATGCTACAAGTTCTGCAGACGTAAAAGAGTTAGAAGATAAAGTGGATGGATTAAAAGCTTATGGAGGAACACGTATTGCAGACGGACTTGTTAAAGCAAAATCACTAATAGAGGAAATGTCAAGAAAAAAACCAAAAAATAATAATATTGTAATAGTTCTAAGCGATGGAGACTACAGTGTCGGAAGATATGATAAAAATACATTAAAAAGTTCTGCAGGTGAAACAGTAAGTAGAGTTACCCAAAAAGCAACAGCTTTGAAACAAAGTAATGCAAAACCAAAAGTATATTCAATAGCTATAGTAAGTAATGAAGAACAAACACCAGGAAACACAAATATAATGACAGAAGTTATACCATCAGATCCAAAAAACTATATAAAAGCAACAGACGGATATCAAAATATAATAGATGCATTCAAAAAAGTAGAAAGTGAAATAGGAAAAGATGTAGTTGAAAATAAACTTTCAAGTGAAGGAAAAATAGAATTAACCAATTTAAAATTAGGATCAACAGTGGTAATAAAAGTAAATGGAAAAGCAATTACAAATGTAGATTCACATTTAAAAACAGAAAAAGGAAAAACATATTTAGATTTAAGTACATTTAATGCAGATGCAAAAATAGAAATTGAATATAAAACAAATTAATATAAAAGACCAGTTTAAAAGCTGGTCTTTTAAAAAACCTAAAATAATGCAAAAAGAGAAGACCATTTTTTTGATCTTCTCTGTTCCTGTTGAGTCAGGCTATAATTCAAAATATATATTAAATAACAATATTTACAATAGTTAAAAATAAAGCGTATAATAAAGTTTTAATAGATATTCTAACAGTTGTCTTTTTAACTTTATTAATTACCATTAATCTATGTTCTTTTCTAACTGTTAAAGCTAAACAATTAGTTTTTGGATAAATGTTTTCCTGTGTATTCATAATAATCAACTCCTTATTCTTGCGTAACTCTATAAAATCTTAAGTAAAAAAATCTATCTATAATTTAATATTACGACAAAAAAAAGAGTTTGTCAACACTTTTGTAACAAAAATGTAACAAAAATGTAATAAAAAAGTCACAAAAATGAAATATTTAATAATATATATCGAAAAATTTACGTATTAGTATAAAAAAATTACAATTCTATAAATTTTTCCCATGCCAAATAATCTTTACCAAAATGACCATAATTAGTAGTAGTTTTATAAATAGGTTGCATTAAATCTAAATAATTTATAATCCCTAAAGGTGTTAAATCAAACTTATTCTTAATCTTTTCTAAAATTTCATTTTCAGGAATTTTATTAGTATCAAAAGTATCAATAAAAATAGACAATGGTTCTTTTAAGCCAATAGCATAAGATACTTGTAATTCACATTTATCTGCCAAGCCATTAGCCACAACATTTTTAGCAATATGACGCATCATATAAGCAGCAGACCTATCAACTTTTGTACAATCCTTTCCAGAAAAAGCACCTCCACCATGTCTAGCATAACCACCATAGGTATCAACAATAATTTTTCTACCAGTCAAACCAGTATCACCCAAAGGTCCACCAACAATGAATTTACCAGTAGGATTAATATAAATTTTAGTGTTTTTATCAATATATTTTTTTGGTATAGTAGAGTAAATAACATTATCTATAATATCCTTTTTCATTTTGATTATATCAGTGGATTCCTCATATTGACTAGAAATTAAAATATTTTCTATCCTAAAAGGAACACCATTAATATATTGAACAGTTACCTGTGTTTTTCCATCAGGCCTTAAATAAGGCAATATATGATTTTTTCTAACATAACTCAATCTTTTAGAAAGTTTATGAGCCATATTTATTGCAAAAGGCATATAATTTTCTGTTTCGTTAGTAGCATAACCAAACATTATCCCTTGGTCACCAGCACCACCAACATCAACACCTAAAGCAATATCAGGACTTTGTTGTACAATATAAACATTAACATCGCAAGTGTCAGGATCTATATCTAAAAATTCACTTCCATAACCAATATCTTTTATTGCATTTCGCACAACTAAATCAATATCAAAATTTGCTGTACTTGTAACTTCACCAGAAACTATTATTTTATTTTTTGTAGCAAAAGTTTCTATTGCTACTCTTGAATTTTTATCTTGTTTTAAATATTCATCTAATAATGAATCAGAAATATAATCACATAACTTATCGGGATGACCTTCTGTAACACTTTCAGATGTAAAAAAATAATTCTTATTCATACAAAAACCTTCTTTCTTTAAAATTAAAATCCAATAATAATTTAACCAATAATATCATAAATAAAAACTTTTGTAAAACTTTTAATAATGTATAAAAAACTGTTGACAAATACATAAAAAAGGAGTATACTAAATAACTAGAATAGTATACTTGGTGTACGAAATATAAAAAAGGAGATGAAGTAAAATGAAAAAAGAACAAATAATAGAAGCAGCAAGAAATTTATTTCATCAATTTGGTTTTAAAAAAGTATCTATGGATGAAATAGCAAAAGAAGCAGGAGTAACAAAAAAAACAATATATATGTATTTTAGCAGCAAAGAAGAATTATTAAAATATTTTATACAAGAAGAAATTACAAATATGGAAGAAATAGTCGAAGAAGTAGAAGCTAACAACACAGATCCATTTGAAGCAGTAAATCAAGCAATATACAAAATTTTACAATATAGAAAACACCAAGATTTTTTAAACATTATTGCAAAAGAAGCAGAATGGCTAAGAAACCCAGTTATTATAGAAAGCTTAAATTTAATAGACAATAAAATTCAAAACTACATAAGAACAAAGTTGCAAAGTGCAAAAGAAAAAGGTTTTATAGAATATAAGGATTTAGATGTAACTACATTTTTAATATATAAAATGTATATAGCATTAATAATTGAATGGAATCCAAAAGACAAAGAATTAAATGAACAAATGATAGCAGAAACTATATCAGATATTTTAAAAAAAGGTTTAAGAAAGGATGTTGGTAAAAATGAAAAAAATAAAAAATAACAAGTTTTTTATAGGAATAGTTTTTGTAGTGGTATTATTAATACCACTAATTTACAGTTTCTTCTATTTAAAATCATATTGGAATCCATATGGAAATTTAAGTGATATGAAAATAGCAGTAATAAATTCAGATAAAGGAAAAGATGAAAAAAATCAAGGAAATGAATTTGTACAAAGCCTAAAAGATAGTGCAACATTTAATATTCAAGAAGTAAATAAAGACGAAGCAGAAAAAGGAATGGAAAAAGGTGAATATTATGCAACAATAGAAATACCAGAAAATTTCACTGAATGTTTAGAAAGTGCATCTGCAACAGATAAGCAAATAGCACAAATAACATACAATCCAAACCAAGCAACAAACTATTTAGCAACACAAATAGTAAACAGTGCAGTAAAAACAATAGAATTAAATTTACAAGCAAAAGTAGATAAAGAAATAATAGCAACTTTAGCAAACAAACTAAATGAAGTACCAAACAATTTACAAACAATTAGTGATGGAGCAGGAACAATATTAGATGGAACAAATAGTTTAAATAATGGAATAAAACAATTAGATGATGGAACAACACAATTATCAAATAGTTATAGCGAATTTAATAATGGTGTAGAATCAGCATATACAGGAAGTAAAAGTTTAAATAATGGAGTATCACAAGTATCAGAAGGAATTAATACATTAAAAGACGGAAGTAAAAATTTAGATAATGCAATAGAACAAATAAATGCAGGTACAGATCAATTAAATTCACAAGGAAATGAAGGAATTACAAAACTTACAGATGGTATAAACAAATTAAATGTAGGTGCCAAAAAAGTAAATAGTGGAGTAACAGAATATACAACAGGAACAAATAATTTAGCAATAGGATCAAAAAAATATGTTGCAGGTACAGGAAAACTAATAAAAAATGTAAATAACTATTTTACAAATGTAGATAATATGGGAAAACAAGCATCAACAATGGTAACAAAATTACAAGAAATTGCTAAAAAATATCCAGAAGATGCAGACTTACAAAAATTAGCAAAGCAAGCTAGTGGATTAAATCAAGGTTTTGCAGGACTAAATCAAGGAGCAGAACAAATAAAAAAAGGTGAAGAAGATTTGCAATCAAATGACCAAACAATAAATGCAGGTGCAGACAAATTAATTAATTCAACTAAAGAATTACAAGAAGGATCTAATAGCTTATATGAAGGAACTAAAAATTTAGCAGAAGGAACAACTGATTTAGGAAAACTAACACAAGGAATGTCAAGCTTAAAAACTGCATTAACACAAGTAAAACAAGGAACAACATCACTAAATAAAGGAATTGAAACATTATCAACAGGAACAAATTCATTACAAACAGGAAGCAATACATTAACATCAGGATTAGAAACATTAAGTTCAAGTTCAAACAAAATAGATAATGCAATAAACACACTAAGTGAAGGAACAAGTTCAGCATATGTAGGAAGCAATAAATTAGCAGATGGAGCAAAAACATTTAAAACAGCAATAGATGGAGGATTACAAAATACAAAAGAACAATTAAAATCATTAGAAGGAATTGCAGAATTTGGAGAAAATCCAGTAGAAATCAAGACAGAAGAATATGGAAAAGTAGATTCATATGGTATAGCATTTACACCTTTATTCCTATGTATAGGTTTATGGGTAGGAGCATTAATGTGCTATGTGGTTTTATATTATGATCATGATGATAGATTTGGAATATTTGGAACTAAAACTAAAAATAAATTATTACAAAACTTAATATATATTGGAATAGGAGCTTTTGAAGGACTAATAACAGGAATGTTATTAAAAGCTGGATTAGGTTATGATGTACAAAATATAGGTTTATATTATTTTACAAGCATATTAATAGGAATTACATTTATGAGTATAATACAATTCTTAATTAGAAACTTTGGAGATATTGGTAAATTCTTAGCACTTATCATACTAGTACTACAATTAGCAGCAGCGGGAGGAACATTCCCAATAGAAACAATAGATAAAGGATTCCAAGCAATATCACCATATTTACCAATGACATATTCAATAAAATTATTAAGAGAAATTTTAGTACCAACAGCATCAAATTATAAAATGAATTATATATTAATTTTATTAGGAATATCAATTGTAACATTTGCAATAACAACAGTTGTTGATATTGTAAAAAACAAAAAAGAAGCTTAAAAAATATCTGCCATTTTTGGCAGATATTTTCTTAAGTATTCCATTTATAGAAAATATATGATAAAATAAAAACAATAAAATTATAGGAAAGGAATGTTGAAAATGGAACAAAATGAAAAAGATTTAATAGAAAAATTAAAAATTCTAATAATATATGGAAAAAAAGAAGTTGACGGAAAAAATAAAGATGGAGTTATAGAAAAAATATATAAAGAGGAAGAAGATGCACCACATTATTTTTAT
>ULMM01004054.1_pt1 | contig 13077 bp, 13 predicted proteins | sample 1951661 | NCBI WGS metagenome assembly ULMM01 (sample SAMEA4835551, study PRJEB28245) | human gut metagenome | biome: gut microbiome; material: fecal sample | place: Denmark | collected 2008 | reverse complement strand
AATATCGGCATTATTCTGGACTTTGTACCCGTACATTTTGTCCGTGATTTCTATGCCCTGCACATATATGACGGAAGCTTCCTCTTTGAAAGCGACAACGAGTATGACAGATACTCCGAGTGGGGTACTGCCCTGTTTGACTACACAAAGCCTCATGTGCTCAGCTTTGTAAAATCCTCAGTTAATTTCTGGATAGAAAAATATCATGTTGACGGATTGAGATATGACGCAGTTGCAAACCTTATCTATCGTCACGGCCACACTGATGACGCTGTGAACGACAGCGGTATATGGTTCTTGAAGAACACTAATTACGCCATTCAGAAAATGCACCCTGACGTTATGCTTTTCGCAGAAGATTCCACAAACTACACAAAGGTAACTGCCCCTGTTGAGTTCGGCGGTCTTGGCTTTGACTATAAATGGGATCTGGGCTTCATGAACGATACCATCAATTATATAAAGACTCCGCCTTTTGAACGCAGAAATCATCACAATAAAATGACCTTCTCCATGAGTTATTTCTATAATGACCTTTTCATTCTTCCTTACTCCCATGACGAGGTAGTTCACGGCAAGAAAACCATGGTGGATAAGGTGTTCGGCAGTCAGCAGGAGCAGTTTGCTACCATAAGAGCACTGTATACTTTCCAGTTCACTCACCCTGGCAAGAAACTCAACTTCATGGGCAACGAGCTTGGCGAATATCTTGAATGGCGTGATGAAAAAGAACTGGGCTGGAATTTGCTCACATATCCTATACACGATTCATTACACGAGTATGTAAAAGCTCTCCACAAGCTTTATCTTGAACAGCCTGCACTGTATAAGTCCGACTATAATTCCACATCTTTCCGCTGGATAGACGCAGACAACAAAAATCAGTGCATTTATGCCTACCGCAGAAGCGACCCTTCCGGCAAAACGCTTTATATGGTGTTCAATTTTTCCGGAAGCTATCAGAACTATAGCCTGAAGGTCGAGCAAAACGGAGCCTACAAAGAGCTTCTCAACTCTGACCGTGATATTTATAGTGGATCAAACTGCATAAACAGCGGTCTTTATACCACAAACTATAAGCTGCCACTCAGACTCGCACCTCTCAGCAGCGTTATAATTACCACAGAATGAGAAAAAAATATTAAAAATCATAAAATACTATTGCAAAATGGCGAAATATGCGTTATAATATGAGTGTATGTAATATACAACATTTACACCAAAATCATTTGAGAGGAGTTATGTAAATAATGGTTTATTCTCACGAAGTTGAAACAATGTGCCCTATCGCTCAGGGCGTTGCTCACGGTGCAGCTCCAATTCCAGAAGAAGCAAAGTGGGTAAAAGCTAAGGAAATCAAGGATATCTCAGGCTTTACACACGGTATCGGCTGGTGTGCTCCACAGCAGGGCTGCTGCAAGCTGACACTTAACGTAAAAGAGGGCGTTATCCAGGAATGTCTCGTTGAAACTATCGGCTGCTCAGGTATGACACATTCTGCTGCTATGGCATCAGAGATCCTTCCAGGCAGAACAGTTCTCGAGGCTCTTAACACAGACCTCGTTTGCGACGCTATCAACACAGCTATGAGAGAGCTTTTCCTCCAGATCGTTTACGGTCGTTCACAGAGTGCATTCTCTGAGGGCGGTCTTGTAGTAGGCGCTGGTCTTGAGGACCTTGGTAAGGGACTTCGTTCACAGGTAGGTACTATGTATGGTACACTTGCAAAGGGTCCTAGATACCTTGAAATGACAGACGGCTATGTTACAGGTCTTGCACTTAACGAAGATGACGAGATCATCGGCTACAAGTTTGTAAACTTCGGCAAGATGATGGACTTCATCAAGGCTGGCGACGATGCTAACACTGCTTTTGAGAAAGCACAGGGTCAGTACGGCAGAGTAGCTGACGCTGTTAAGATCGTTGACCCAAGAAAAGAATAAGGAGGATTTGTTACAATGGCTTTATTTGAATCATATGAGAGAAGAGAAAAGCAGATCCTTGCTGTTATCAATCAGTACGGTATCAACACTATCGAAGAGTGTGCTGACGTATGCAAGGCTAAGGGTCTTGACATTTATAAGCTCGTTGAGGGCATTCAGCCTATCTGCTTTGAGAACGCTAAGTGGGCTTACACAGTAGGCTGCGCTATCGCTATCAAGAAGGGCTGCACAAGAGCTGCTGACGCTGCTGCTGCTATCGGCGAGGGACTTCAGGCTTTCTGTATCCCTGGTTCTGTAGCTGACCAGAGAAAGGTTGGTCTTGGTCACGGTAACCTCGGCAAGATGCTTCTTGAAGAGGACACAGAGTGCTTCGCATTCCTCGCAGGCCACGAATCATTCGCTGCTGCTGAGGGTGCTATCGGTATCGCTGAGAAGGCTAACAAGGTTAGAACAAAGCCTCTGAGAGTTATTCTTAACGGTCTTGGCAAGGACGCTGCACAGATCATCGCTAGAATCAACGGCTTCACATATGTTGAAACAGAAATGGATTACTACACAGGCGAAGTTAAGGAAGTATTCCGCAAGGCATACTCTGATGGTCTGAGAGCTAAGGTAAACTGCTACGGTGCTAACGACGTTACAGAAGGCGTTGCTATCATGTGGAAAGAGAATGTAGACGTTTCTATCACAGGTAACTCAACAAACCCAACAAGATTCCAGCACCCAGTTGCAGGTACATACAAGAAGGAAAGACTTGAGAAGGGCAAGAAATACTTCTCAGTAGCTTCAGGCGGAGGAACAGGTAGAACTCTGCACCCAGATAACATGGCTGCTGGTCCTGCTTCTTACGGTATGACAGATACAATGGGAAGAATGCACAGCGACGCTCAGTTTGCTGGTTCTTCTTCAGTTCCTGCACACGTTGAGATGATGGGTCTTATCGGCATGGGCAACAACCCAATGGTTGGTGCTACAGTTGCTTGCGCAGTTGCAGTTGAAGAATCGTGGAAACGATAATCACAGGCTTGTTACCCGCATCGCAAAAGCAAGGATAAATAATGGTTTATCTATAACTGAAATATGTAAACTAACAGGATTGAGTTATGATAATTACATCAAGTATGAACGTGACGAAGTAAAGGATCAATATAAAAACTTTGATACTTTGAAAAAAATATCTGATGTACTAAACATAAATCTTATGAATGATTATTTGTCCTTTAAAACACACTCAAAAGAAAGAGTTTGCTCCTATATGGAATCGCACAATCTATCTATACGCAAATTGGCTAAAATATGTAATGTTAGTGTTACAACAATAAAAAATTGGCGTAACGGAAAGTGTTCCCCTTCCTATGAGATGTGGCAGAGAATATTTAAACAATAGACTTTACAATTTGTAAAAAAATGAAAGCAGGGCATTAAAATAATACCCTGCTTTTTTTGTTTCATTTTTCTATTTTTAGCAAAAAATAAGGGTATGACACAACGGACACACCCTTATTTTCTGCATTTGCAACCAATTATTAGGTCGTACCAAATACAAATATGTTTCAACTCACAAGCTATAGCATTGCCATAACTGACACTTATACTATATCAGATTTATACTAATAATTTTTATAAGACTTTTATAAGACTTTTATAAGACTTTCTCTTATAATTTTCTAATAAAATCTTTATTTCATAGAAACTATTCTTCCACTATCTCGTTAGCCCTTAACGATATTTTCTTTTTAACCTTTTCGCTTTAGGTAATATATATCTAATTATTTATATTTCGTCAAGCGTAAAAAATAGGGTACTAGAAATTAATCTAGTACCCTAAAATTATTTCTGAACCAATGTCAGAAGTGGGTAAATGCCAAACTCAGCATTGGCTGGTCTTGCGTGAATTGTTCTTTTATCAATATTATAATATCCGTAATAATTCATACCCGAATATGACGATAGCCACATTCCAGAGGTAGTGTCATAACCCAAACCTGTTAAAGCCGTAGTAATTGGCTTATTAGCAAAGTATGGCAACTGTGACTCCATGCCTGAATTATCATAGCAACCTGAGGTAACATAATGTCCGAAAATCTCAGGCTCACTCGGTAATCTAAGCGAATAGGAGGTATAGTTATCACTATAGCCATAGTTTTCCACACTTCTTCCACCACCATTGACATAAGTGTAACTTGTGGCTGATTTGTTAATCATAAGTGGTAATGGGTCTGAAAACTCAGCAAGATTATTTCCAAAAATATTTTTAAAATGCGCAGTATAAACAGGCATAACCTTTTGCTGAATGAATGTTTGAGAGTATGCGTGAATATCATCTAAGCCTGTAGCGTTATCAATAACATTTGTTCCTATTGGTGAGCCAAAAGGCATAAATGTATATGACCGTTTTTCACTTGAGGCTTTTGTAGTCCTAAGAAAATCCACAGCTACACATACAAAATAAGTATCATACTCTACCGTTTTTGTACTTTCTTCACCATCAACGATACAAGGAACATTTTCAATAGTTCCTTTTATTTTCAGTTCTGTACCAAGACCTAATTCGGAAATATTGCCACGATTTATTTGACCGAGAAGCCCATTTATATTATCTGGATCATTACAATTCCATGTTCCACCTACGGTATGAGCATTACGATTTAATTTCTCCATGCGAACACAACTTCCACTCAGAATAGATATTTCATCTGTGTTTCTTTTAACCGAGGTAGCCAAATTTTCTATTTGGCTTGTAATATCTGCCGTACCGTCATTGTTCATAAGCTCCGTTTGGTTTGCTAGTGAACTAAGTTTGTTATCAGCTTTATTATATATGCTTACGCTCATTTAATCTTTCCACCACCCTAGTTATCCTCGCTTTCATACTTCTCCCCAGTGATTTTTTCATACTGCTCAGGGGTTATCTTCCCTCTGTCAGCAAAGTCTTTGACCTGCTCGGCTGTGTACAAACCTAAATCATATAGGCGTTTCACCTTTTTATACATTGTCCTCTTCCTCCTCAATCAGTGTATCGGTCATCAGCGCAGTATATAGCACCTGCGCTTCTAACTCGTCCACCTTTGTTGCTCTTTTGGGCTGAAAATCTTCTGGGGATAGCCCTGCGGCTTTCAGCATTTCTTCTTGTAAATCTGTCATGTTGTACCTCCTATCTCTGACAGTTTCACAATATACTCTTCTTCGCTTGGCACTGGTATGTGATAGTTGTCATTGCTGTTTTTGAAAATCACTGAACCTCCTGCCTCTACATCAATGTTTCGCAGGAAGTCATCGGGTATTAGGGTTGAAATATCCGTGACGATTGGTTTTTCTAGTTCGTAGTATAGCATTACACCTGACATTGCCTGTTTAAATGCGGCGGCGTCGGTGTAGGACGTATCGTTGACATAAACAAATCCGTCAACGTTTGCAGCAGCTGTTATGCCTATCACATTGGGTTTGCCCCACAATTCATCTTGCGTTTTTGTCGAATATTTTAAACACATGAAATTTGGTGCAATGCTATAACTTTTTGTCAATTTTTGCCCTATAACCTGCGACGTTTGAAAATTTACTTTTCCAGTGGGACTCACAACCCACGTCAACGTCCCCAAATCAACGCTGCTCACGCACTGAACGTATCGTTTATTCTCATAATCAACGTAGTTTCGTGCCGTTCCTGCACTCCAACCGTAGCCAGGCAGTGCCCTAATGGTTTCTGGGATTGGGTAAACGTTGCTGTGGTAGGGGGCGTAGGCTGGCATGGTATCTGATTTGTATATACCATCCACAAGCATTATATCAAATGCGTCAGCTATTGATTGCATGGTTTCTTTGTTACCTGGATAACATGCCACCATAATTTGTGTTGAATCGGTCATATCCCTAGAATTTGTTATAGTTTCTCTGACACCATTCGATGTAATCAGCCAGTTTGCCATTGTGTTGCCATGAACATACACAATTCCAAACGACACATTTGTCGGACACGTTTTTCCGTCTTTCAGGGCTATTTGTAGTGTTTTATTTGTGTCAATTTCAAAACCGTAATACAGACCTAATGCTGCACATTTTTCAACATCAAACAAATTTCGTCCCTGCTCCACAACCTCTGTCACCCCAGCACTAACAATTTCCCCGTCAATGACCTCAGAATGACCGCCTATTGACTTCACGCTCATCAACTTCGCCCCAGTCGGCACAGTCTTCTGATATGCCGTTTCGCTGTCAGTTTCAAACTGGTGCGTGATACCCTGACCTATGAAATACAGTGCGTCCACACGTCTTTGCAGTTCTTTATCCGTTAGCTTCACGTTAGCTATCTCAGCCGTATTTTCAACTATCTTTCCGACAGCTGTCACATAATCATCAGGCAAACTGTCAGCCACCGCCTGTGCTGTCTGCGCAGCGGTTTCAGCGGCTTTGCGGTCTGCGGCGACCTGTGCGGCTATCTTTTCCATTTCCGCCTTATCGTATAAAATCACCGTTTTATCATCAGTGATATATACAATTGTGCCGTCTTTTATAGTGGATTTATCAACGGCTTCCCACTCGGCTTTTGTGCCAATCCACTTTTCGCTTTCAACCTTGTTGCCTAATTCAGTGACAGACTTTTTAGCATTAGCCGCCATACCTCTAGCAATAATATCTGTAGCCATAAATCCACCTCCTTAATATGTTATAGTTCCCCAAATTTTGTTTACACCCTTGACATTTTTAACAGTTACACTATAGTAACCACTAACATCTCCTGCATAAACATTTTCTGTTGTAATCGTATCAACTGTTGAGAAGTCGCTCAGATCAACCATCATAAGCACTTCCTCTGCACCATTCTGAGTCAGTTTTCCTACAACCTGAAAACTACCAGTTCCCGAAGCCTGTACTTTAAAATCAGCACCAATGCCAACTTTCAGCTCAAAAGCTTTTCCGTTTTCATACAGGTTTCCGTTTGTAGCACAATACGCCATAGTTCATCTTCCTTTCGTATAAATAAAATATAACAAGGGCGAAGCTGTGTTACCCCGCCCTTTAAAAACAAAAACAATTAGTATTACTTAATAGCACTTGCAAGCTTCTTGATAAACTTCTCACCTGCAACACTATTCTGCTTATAACCCCACTTTTTCAGCAGAGCATTAACAGCCTTTTCAGTACCCTCGCCAAATATACTATTTTCGTCAAGTGTGACGTTGTGAAGTTTTCTTGCCTTGGCTATGATGAGCATTTCTTTTAGAGCAAGAACACCACTGGTCTTATCACCCTTTTTATAACCAGACTTTTCGAGTATCGAAAGTTCATTGTTTTTTTGCTTTTTAAAACCATTAAGACCCTTTTTCTTTATAATTGCGGTAAAATCTTTATAGGCATAATTGCAATCACAGTTTCCATTTACACCTGAAACCGAGCCTTTACTTGTGTACTGCCACATACCATAGCTACCACCGTATGAAGGCTTTGACTTGTCAAATTCAGCAAGCCATACACAATATTTGTTTTTACAATCACTAGGAACTTTACTGTTAAGAAAAGCAGCATAGCTATAAAGCATTACATAATAATTTTTCTTTTCACAATAACCGCAAAAAGCATTAATTATACTACCTATAGTAGAAGCCGACAAATTACACTGTGTACTATCTTCTATATCAAAAGCAATAGGCATTTCAAAAGTTTTACCCTTGATCGCCTCAAGAAACACCTTGGCTTCTAATTCGGCATCTGCTGATGTTAGAGCATATGAATACCAATAAGCACCAACTTTAAGCCCTGCTGATTTTGCCTTTTTGTAATTGGTTTCAAAACATTCGTCTTTCTGACCGATATATTTGCCGTAGCCTGCGTTTATCATAACAAAGTCATATCCTGCCTTTTTTACTTTGTTAAAATCTACATTAGTACCCTGCCAATGAGAAACATCTATACCTTTTATTGTTGTTGCCATATGTATACTTCCTTTCCAATTAATCTTCTTTTACGGGCAGTTTGTTCAATTCGTCCACACAGTTATGTACAAAACTATTGCCACCAATAGACGAATAGCTTTCGTATAGTCTTGCGAGATTTTCTTTTTCGTACAGTGAAATACTATTTTCTTTCATTCTAGAATTATAAATCGCTAAAATAGAATTTCTCAGCGTGGCCTGCAAAGCCAAACTTTGTTTTTGTAACTCAGTTTCCATGCTTTGGTTCTGTTCTACCTGTCTTTCCACTAATGCTGTTAATTTATCTATTTTTTTATTTAGATTATCTTTGCCACTTGTTTTTGAAATCCACTCTACAAATCTATTCCTGATTGGTTTAACAATAATTGTTATCAGTGCCAAAATGGTTGTAATACTTCCACAGTAGGTAGCAATTTCCTTAACCGTGCTCATAATTACTCACCGCCATTCTTAACCTCGTCAATAAAATCTGTGAGTGATTTATAATTCATATCCTTAACAGCACTTTCAAGCAAGATAACAAGCTCTACATCGGAAATCTTAATGCCCTTTTCTTCAAGCAGGGCAAGCATGGTTTCTTTAGCTTTTTCAAGCTTTTCTGTGCCGTGAACGTCTTTATAAATCTGTTCTATGTACTTAACCGTTGTAGCCGCCACATCTTTCTTAATGCTGTCATTTGCGATTTTTGTATACTTCGATTTTACAAAACCGACAATAGCCGTCATAACCGCTGTTAAAATTACAGGCAAATACTCTGTAATCATCTGAGTAATAATCTCTTTCATAACTTTTCCTCCAATAATAAAAGAGGGTTGTTAGCCCTCTTTCTATTTAAGTATTATTTTTATATGTGTTTCATCAATACGTTTGATAACCCTATAACCACTATCTGACTTGGTTGCCACGCCATTCACACTAGCCGTACAATATCCGTTGACCTCGCACGTTCCGTCATCTTGAGCTACTAATTGTCCTAATAGGCCAACTTTGCTATACTCTTTTCTTGCCCCACGAGGGATATATTCAAGCGTATCATTATAGTTTTCGTTCAATATAAGATTGTGTGACTCGTCATAAATCAGCCGTCCATAAACATCTGTTTTATATTTATCATGCCAATCTAATTCAGCAGAGTTACCAACAATAGATGGGTTGGCTGATATAACACCAAGGATATAATCGTCTTTATTTGCAAGCTTGATTTTATCACCGTCAAGCGTAACGAATAATCCGATCCTATCTTGATTATCAACATTTCCGTCAAGCCATTCAAAATATTCGGCATAGTCAGCACCAATAGTTTTGTACGCACCGCCAGCATAAACATTGCCAGAAAAATCTACTTGCATTGCAGAGTTTTGGCTTGCAGAACCATTTCCTATATTAAATAGTATGTCAGCATTTTCCGAGCTTTTATAAGTTCGTTTTGCATTGACGCCTATAACGGTTTGGTTATCTGCTGTGGCACGATTATGTGAGCCTGCAACGAAACAATTATCATAATTTATAATTTCGTTATTATATCCAAACACGGTATTACATTTTGCCATTTGGTCTTTAGTTTTGTCACCCTTAACAGTATTCAATGTGCCAACTACAATACTATCAGCTACACCCTCTAGCATATTATTCATACCATTAACATATGTATCACGAGAATTGGAAACAGTATTTTTTGCACCACTACAATCAATCGCCACACTATATTCAGACGTATTCCACATACCGCTGACGTGATTAGAAAAACCACCAACGCCAGTGTTATTAAAACCTGTTAAGGAATTTAAACTGCTATTTCTGCGAGCATAGTTTACTAACATACGCAGTATGCTATTTGTTTTCATTTCTGAAAAATCAATATAATTATTGCTGTCATAACTATATTCGTAACAATGATTTGCTTGACCTTCAACATGGTTATAATCACCATGAGCGATATTTTCAAGATAAATAGTAATCTGTTCTGTTCCATCAGGGGCTATAGTATAAAAATAAGAACTGCCATAATAATTAAACTTTTCTGAGATGTGTCTACTACCACCACTATCAACGTATTCAACAAATCGTCCTACGCTAGAATTTTGACTTCCTAGAGGTATAGGTTTGCCATTCCTAATAGCAATGTAGCCAGCGTTTATACCACCACCACGGAAATAGATCCACACACTGTCTCCCATGCTTAAAATCTCACCTGATTTATTCAGAAAAGATTTTTCAGCACCATTATACTCTAATAGCGAAACAATGGCTGTACAATTTGTAGAATCGTAGCTTTTAACTGTTCCATAGGTATAACCAAGTGTTTTTTTATTATCTTGACTTTCCTTAATCAGCTTATTCATTTTAGACATTCTGTACACCGCCTTTACGAATAATCAGCTAAAACCATTTTGCAGTTACCCACATAATTAACGCCATTCATTGTGAATTTTACAACAGTTCCGTCAGCAGGAAACACACTGTCTTGTCCCATATAAACATAGAATATTCCGTCAGTTTTAGCAGCGTATTGCCCCTCAACTGTGCTATTCAATGGTATATTAAAATCAACTTGTGGTACAAGGTTCGTACCGCCATTGTGCAAACTTTGACTAAACATATTATATAAGCTTGCCATTTTACTTCCTTGATGTCCTGAATTTGAAGTAGGGGTAAAGAAACCTGTAATTTCTGTATTGTCAGATAGTTTTCTCATTTTTGCAATAGCCCCACCTAATACATAGTCATTATCTCTACTTTTGAACAAAATTAACATTCCTTGACTTGTAGTATATAATATAACACTATCAAATTTGCCATAGGTAAAGCTGACATAATCAGCATATGGTGACGTTTGGGAAGAGTCATATTCACCACACCCAGCCCAGTAACGTGACTTTGCAGGATCAAACATTATTCTAAAGTACGTTGTACTATCAATCCAAAATGTCAAAGTGTTATAATCAGTGGACTCACTGTCAGGATAATTTGTTTCAATTTTGCTCCAAGTCCACTTATCTTCAAAAAATGTTTTAAGGTCTGCGAACACGGTTTCTGATGAAGTTTGATTTGGTATGCAAGTATAAGTATTTATCATTAATTATCACCGTCCAATTCTGCATTACCGCTTATTCCAATAGCTCCACGAGCGTTAGTGTTTGTTTCATTCATATCAACATAATTGATGTTATGTTCTATACAGTATTTTACAACAGGCAAACAATTTGCGTTTGTAGTATCTGTTATACCATTTCCATATGCGAAAATAGTTCCGACTTGTACATTATCAAGGGTACTAAAATCGGTCATAGTTAAATTATTATATTTCCCAGTTTCTGTATTTAAAGAAGTATGAAAAATAATTTGACCTACGCTTTGACATTTGATTGAGTCGTTAGCTAAAATGCAACCATTTGGAATAGAAATGCTGTTTACAGAAGTAACCTGAATAGCATTGCTCATGATTTCAGTTGTACCATTTGCTACTACAATATCTGATTTACTCATTGAAACACGGCAGAGTTTGTTCCCTTGGTAGAGGTTATTATCAACGACTTTAAAAGTAGTATTAGAACTATCCACAGTAAACTTGTTTAATTTAGGACAATTATTAAACCCTGTAAAGCTAGTCAAAGAAGCTCCAATAACAACCGTTGTTAATGCAGAGCAATTATTCACGCCCGATACAGACAAAGCCATACTTGGAATATAAAATGTTGTAATAGCAGCGTTATTGTTTAAACCACCAATCTCTTTTACTTTTCCGTCACTCATGAATGACAAACTTTTCAATTTAGGGCAGTTATTAAATCCGTTTACTATTTCGCAAGAACTTTCAATTCTTAGAGTTGTCAAATTAGGCATATCGTTACAACCCTCAACGTCAACCACATAGCCTGTAGTCGCTGAAGTTAATGACGCTAGATTATTCATACAGTTCTCAGGTACAACTTTTAAGCTTGTACTATTTGTCATTGGTAATTTTGTCATATTAGGCATATTGCAAAATGATCCGCTTTCAAGTGTGATACCATTGCTGTCGGTCACATTGCCATAAATTACAACATCAATCATATTACCACTATAGCCATTAAAAGCGTTTTTAGGTATTTTAGTAGTACAATTACCCGATTGAAAGTCTAAACTCAGATTTATGTTTGCTGATGTATTACTTCCAAAACCATCGGTATCGTTAATGTTAGTAGATCGCCCAATTTGTATAGTTTGAAGTCCAGATAAATCTCCCTCAATACCTTTATCCATAAGATAGAATCTTCCCTGTACTGTTGCAGGATAAATAACTAAACTTGTTGTTTCTTTATTTACATACACTACACATTTATTTGTAGTTGCCGCTTTGATGTTTAAGTTTCCAACAACATGACTTCCTTTTAGTATCTCGTTTTGTTTTATTTCTTCGACACCTGTTTGCTTATCAACTGAAACCATTGGTGTGAAATTCAAGGTATAAGGTAGCTCCAAACCATTAACGAATGTGCTATTAGCAAGAAACGATTCAGGGTGTGAAATATCACAGTATACTATAGGAAATGTAATCTTGGTAAGCTTTTTGCAACCTGATAACACACCCTTGCTAGTCGAAATATTTGAAAGATTAGCAGGGAAAACAAAGTCTGTCATATTTTCAAATCCGTTTCCCATAGGTGAAGTAAGGTAGGTAGCTTTTACTTTGGAACAATCTATCTTTGTGGTTGTTTCTTTATCAAAAGCATTGTCAAAATTAGTTAAATCATCACTCTCAGACACAATAGTTGTATCGTGTGTACCCAAAAAATAATTCTTTTTAAATGTTGAAATTGTGTTTGTGTTACGTCTGGCTACTTCGTTGTCATCATAACGTATCAAGCAACGTGACGGTGACATAGATTGAAATTCTACCGTACTATCTGCCGACAATGTATTGGTAACTGTAACTTCATTTCCTGTTATCCATTGAGCTATCAATGTTGTGTTGTTATTTGGTACAGTGTATACGTCACCATAATTGTATTTATTGCCTTGACTATCCGTCCATGCAAACAATTTATTCTCGTTATACATATCCCCACCTTGTAAAACGATTTGTTTATTAGGGGTTTGGTTAATACTTTTATAAGTGATAGTGTTTCCATCTTTGTCCTTGCCACCATTCGTGTTATAAGATATTGTCACTGTATCACTTAAAGTTTCACAGTAAATCGAAATACAATCTGTATCAAATGGCA
>ULMM01008829.1_pt1 | contig 13104 bp, 13 predicted proteins | sample 1951661 | NCBI WGS metagenome assembly ULMM01 (sample SAMEA4835551, study PRJEB28245) | human gut metagenome | biome: gut microbiome; material: fecal sample | place: Denmark | collected 2008 | reverse complement strand
GAAATACAAAAAGGAGACATAATAATCTGTAAGCCAGGAGAAAAAATAGCAGTAGATGGAGAAGTAATAGAAGGAACAACACACATAAATGAATCATTTATAACAGGAGAAAGTGTACCAGTAAAAAGAGAAAAAGGCTCAAAAGTAATAGCAGGAAGTATAAATTATGAAGGAACAATAAAATACAAAGCAGAAAAAATAGGAAAGGAATCAACAGTATCAGAAATAGTAAGACTAGTAGTAGAAGCAACAAACACAAAAGCACCAATAGCAAAAATAGCAGACAAGATAAGTGGATATTTTGTACCAACAATAATAATAATCGCAATAATATCATTTGCAATCTGGTTAGCAATAAGCAAAAATTTAGCAACAGCAATAAACATATTTGTAACAATTTTAGTAGTAGCATGCCCATGTAGCTTAGGATTAGCAACACCACTAGCAATAGTAATATCATCAGGAAAAGCAAGTAAAAAAGGAATATTGGTAAAAACAAGTGAAGCACTAGAAAATGCACACAAAATAAAAACAATATGTTTTGATAAAACAGGAACACTAACAAAAGGAGAACTAACAATCTCAAAAATATATAATTACAGCAATTTAGAAGAAAAAGAAATAATAAAAAAAGTAGCAAGTATAGAAAACAAATCAGAACACCCAATAGCAAGAGCAATAGTAGAAAAAGCAAAAGAAGAAAAAATAGAATTAGACCAAATAAATAATTTTAAAGCAATAGCAGGATATGGTGTAGTAGCAGAAATACAAGAACAAGAAAAATCACACAATTATTTAATAGGAAATAAAAAACTAATGAAAGAAAATAATATACAAATACTAAAAGAAGATGATGAAACAGAATTAGTAACAGAAGGAAACAGCATATTATATGTAGCACAAGACCAAAAAATAATAGCATTAATAGGAGTAAAAGACACAATAAAAGAAGAAAGCAAAGAAATAATAGAAAAACTGAAAAAAAGAAAAATAGAAGTAATTATGCTAACAGGAGACAACGAAAAAACAGCAAAAGCAATAGCCAAACAATTAGGAATAGAAAAAGTAATAGCAAATGTATTACCAAAACAAAAAGCAGAAGAAATCAAAAAGCTAAAACAAAATGGCTTAGTCATGATGTGTGGGGATGGAATAAATGACAGTGTAAGTTTAGTAACAGCAGATATAGGAGTATCAATATCAAGTGGAACAGATATAGCAATGGATTCAGCAGAAGTAGTGCTAATGAATGACAATTTAGAAAAAATAGAAGAATTAATAGAAATAAGCAGAAAAACAATAAAAAATATAAAACAAAACTTATTTTGGGCATTTTTCTATAACATATGTATGGTACCAATTGCATGTGGAATATTAGAGCCACTGGGAATAATAATGAATCCAATGATAGCAGCATTTGCAATGACAATAAGCAGCTTAACAGTAGTTTTAAATGCACTAAGATTAAGGTAAAATAGAAGAAAAAACAAAGTATATATAACCCAATATGCCAACAACAAAACATCAATAAGTAAAAATAAAGGAGAAAGAGCAAGATGGAGCAAAAAACAAGATGCAAATGGTGTAATCCCAAAAATCCCAAATATATAAAATACCATGATAAAGAATGGTGCAAACCAAACTTTAATGAAAAATATTTATTTGAAATGCTTATCCTAGAATCATTTCAAGCAGGACTATCATGGGAATGTGTATTGAACAAAAGGGAAGATTTTAGAAAAGCATATGACAATTTTGAAATTGATAAAATATGCAAATATGATGATAAAAAAATCCAAGAATTAATGCAAAACGAAAAAATAATAAGAAACAAATTAAAAATAAAAGCCAGTATCAATAATGCACAAATATTTAAAGAAATCCAAAAAGAATATGGAAAATTTAATAAATATTTAACAACATTCACTAAAGAAAAAATTATTTATGAAACAAATAAAACTACTAACAATTTGTCAGACAAGATATCAAAAGACTTACAAAAAAGAGGAATGAAATTTGTAGGAAGTACAATTATATATTCATACCTACAAGCAATAGGAGCAATATATTCACATGACAAAGAATGTTTTATGTATAAGGAGGAAAAAAGTGATAACAAAAATAGTCAAATTTAAAGCAACAGATGGAATAATATTAGACGGAATATTACAAAAATGCAAAAAAAACACAGATAAAATCTTAATTGAAGTACATGGAATGACAAGCAATTGTTTTAAAGAACGAGAAAAGATAATAGCGGATAAAGTTAGAAAATTAGGCATAGACACTTTGTGCTTTAATAATAGAGGAAGTGAAATAATAAAATACTGTACAAAAGAAAATGGAGAAAAAATACTACAAGGAACAGCATATGAAGATGTAGAAGAAAGTTATAATGATATCTTAGGAGCAATAGAATTTGCAGTAGAATTAGGATATAACAAAATATATCTACAAGGACATAGCTTAGGGTCAACCAAAATAGTATACACATATAACAAGATGTTACAAGAAAATAATAAATACATGAAAAACATAAAGGCAGTAATATTATTATCATTAGTAGATATACCAGATATGCTAAACACATTTACGCCAAAAGAATTTATAGAATTAGCAAATAAAAAAGAAAAAGAAAATAAATTAGAAGAATTAATGCCAATGGAAAGCTCTATACATCCATTTTCAGTAAAAACATATTTACGATATATAAAATACTATAAGAATATTGATTTTGCAAAATATACAGATGAAAATTATGATTATGATGAACTAAACAATATCGAAGTACCGTTATTTATGAGATGGGGAAATAACAAAGAGTTAATAAAACAAAATGCAAAAGATTTAACTAATAAATTAAAAAGCAAATTGCATAACAGCAAGATTGATATTAATTATATAGATGAAGCAAATCACTCTTATATTGGAAAAGAAGAAATTTTAGCTGAACAAATTTATGAATTTCTACGTAAAAATTTGTAAATTTTGAAAAAAATTCTTCTGCATTTTTTGATAAATTTAATAAAATGTATGATATAATAATTCAAAATGAGATGATCAAATGGCTATAGTAGAAGTCGTAAAATATACTGGAATGCCAAACATAATGGCTTGGAAATATCCTAACGAAGAATTAGGAACATGGACACAAGTAATAGTAAATGAAACACAAGAAGTAGTATTTGTAAAAGAAGGAAAAATTTTGGATATTTTAGGATCAGGGCACCATACATTATCTACTGAAAATATACCAAAATTAAGTAAAATTATAAATTCACCTTTTGGAGAAAAAACACCATTTTCAGCGGAAATATGGTACATAAATAAAGCATATTCTTTAGACGTAAAATGGGGAACAGCACCAGCAATACAATTACAAGACCCTAAATATCATATATTTGTCCTAGTAACAGCTTATGGTCAATTTGGAATAGATGATGCAAATCATCTTTATTTCTTTTGTGTTTATTATGTGAATATTTTGTGATTTTTAGCACTCTTATATTGACTTTGCTAAAAATGGTTGTATAATATATTTGTAATTAGAAAAAAATATTTGTAAGGAGTGATTTTTATGATGATTATACCAAGAAGAAAAAATAATTATGATTTATTTGATTCTATGTTTGAGGATCCTTTATTTGAAAGACATGAGGCTAAATTTATGAAAACAGATATTAAGGAAAAAGGTGATAAGTACTTTGTTGATATTGATTTACCTGGTTATGATAAAGAAAACATTAAAATTGAAATTAATGATGGCTATTTGACTGTTCATGCTAGTATTAATAAAGAAACTGAAGAACATAATGATGGTGGAAAATATTTGCAAAAAGAAAGATATTCTGGAGAATGCTCAAGAAGTTTCTATATTGGCGAAAATGTAAAACAAGAAGATGTTAAGGCTAGTTTTAAAAATGGTACTTTAACTTTGTCTTTCCCTAAAATGAAAGATAAATTGCCAGAAGAAAAGAAATGGATTGAAATAGAATAATATAAACAAAAAACATATAAATATTTTTTCAATATTTATATGTTTTTTTGGTGCGCCTGGAGGGACTCGAACCCCCGATCTGCAAGTTCGTAGCCTGCCATTCTATCCAGCTAAACTACAGGCGCATTTTTCGAGTTGGTTTTTACATTTATTTTTTACTTTTCTATTATACTTTGATTTTTGTTTTTATTCAAGTGTTTTTTTGAATTTTTTGAATTTTTTTTCAAAATCCCTTGTCAAATTGTTTCTTTTGTGGTATAGTATATTAGCATTAAGGTTATTTCGAGGTGTAGCGCAGTTGGTAGCGCGCGTGGTTTGGGACCATGAGGTCGCAGGTTCGATCCCTGTCACCTCGACCATAAAAAGTCGCTTTTACAGGAAACTGTAGAAGGACGAAAATTATATCAAAAGTGCATAAAATACGTTATTTCAAGAGATTGAGATAACGTATTTTTTCCGTCTAAAGTCTTTTAAAATCCTTCTACATCATCAAATTTTGTTCTAGAAAAATTTTCTAGAACAGAAATTTAAATAAAAAAATTCAAAAATAAAATTTATCGAGGAATGCAATTAAGTCATATCAAGCGTTTTAAGATTATTTTCTAGAACAATTTAGATTTAAGTTAGATGAAAGGAGGTCTATAATGTATGAATTCACCCCATTTAAGAAAACAGACAAGCTTTCTTATGAAAGTTTTATACAATTCCCAAGAGAATTATTAAACAGAGAAGAATATAAAGTTCTATCACCTAATGCTATGTTACTATATTCTATTTTGACCGATAGGTTAGAATTATCATTTAAACAAATAGAAAGTAACAAAAAGATACAATTCTATGATGCCAAAGGCGATATGTATGTAATTTTTAAGAGAGAAGAAATACAAGAAAAAATGCATATAAAACGTGCTGCATTAGATACAGCAGTAGTACAATTAAAAGAATATAATCTTATAAAAGAGAAAAAGCAAGGTAAAAATATGCCAAATATTATTTATTTAGGTAAAACAATAGGAATGATAGAAAGTGAAAAAATAGATAAATTAAGGAGTGTCGAAAATCAGCAGTCAGGAGTGCATGAAATCAACTCTCCTGAGTGTAGAAAATCGACAGTCCATAATAGCAATAATAATAAATATATAAATAATAACAATAAAGGCTATCAGGGAAAAAAGAATGGTTATCAAGGCAGAGTTTATCCACCTGGATATTTAGACAAGCTATATGCTAATTATAATTTACCCAATGATAGCGTTGAAAATTATAAAAAATCAAACGAAATCACCAATTTAAACGATTTGATAGAAAATAACGATTAAGGAGGATTTGAAAATGGAAAATGTTAAAGTAACAGATAGCTTTGTAGATGAAAAAACAGGGATTGAATATATAAAGCAAGGTGATTATTATTTGCCTAATCTAGTATTAGATCCAGAAGAAACAAATTATACAATTGGAAAATATGGCAGAATGAAATTGAATTATTTAAAAAATCATAAAAAAGCTGAATATATCATTTTATTTATGGATGGCAAATTAAATAGATATTTACACGAGATAGATATTGCTTGTGAAGATAGAATCAAAACAATTATATCTCACTTAGTAAAACAAGAAAATGTAACTGAAGAACTAAAAGCAACTAATCAAATGGAATGGGTTTGCAGGACGAATTCAATTAAAAATCGTGCTGAAGAAATTGCATTTAAAGAAATAATTTATCTGTAGGAGGATACCAATATGGATGAAATTAGATTATATGAAATGTATTTAAATGAAGCTATTGAAGAACGAAAATCAGGGTTATTAAATAAGAATCCTGAATATCAAAAGTTGAAAGAAAAGTTTAATAACATTATGAATAACTATCCAAAATTACAACTAATTTTAGAAGAAGATAGACAAATGATTTTGGATGAAACTGAATGTAAGATGTTACAAAAGTTGGTTTCAATCTATCTAGAAATGACAGATTTTGAAGATAAAGAAATATTTCTTTTAGGTGGTAAAGAGATGTTTTATTATTTAAAAGATACTGGTGTTATAAAAGAAAAATAAGAAATAAATTTTGTACCTTAATTGCAATTTATTTAACAACTTAAAGTACAATTAAAAATCAAAAAATTAAATTTTAAGGAGAGATTTCAGACGAGATTTCTTCTTTTTTTTGCTTATTTTATTAAAAATAGACTTAATCTTAAGCATTTTACAAAATGAAATAAGTAAAGCAAGCGACGCATTTATACTCACGTACAAATACCGCTTGCCATTTTTTACAAAATGGAATGATGGGGAAATAATTTCCCCAAACCCCATTAAAAAATTTGAAAGGAGTTGATAAATTTATGAGAAAATATTCAATTAAAAAACAATTCTATGTAAATCAAAAAGAAGATGATTTATTAAAAGTAAAATCTAAAAAAGCAGGTTTAACTGAATCTGAATTTTTAAGAAGTTGTATTAAAGGATATAAAATAAAAGAACAACCTACACATGAAATTAGAGAATTTATAAAACAAATTACAGGCATAGCAAATAATATAAATCAAATTGCAAGAGCAGTAAATTCTACTAAATATATTCGAGATGAAGATTTAGAATATATCAAAAATACAATTCCAAATTTTATTATAAATTTTGAAAAGAAAGTATATTCAAGAGGAGATGATTTCGATGGCAATAATTAAGTTTAAAAATATAAAAAGTAATCTGCAACATGTTATTGATTATGGTAAAAACGGAGATAAAACTGAAAACGGAGCATTAGTTTCAAGTATTAATTGTGGTGTTGCAACAACTTATGAAGAAATGGCATTAATCAAAAAGTTTTATCAAAAAGAAGATGGGATTTTAGGCTATCATATAATACAATCTTTTGATGGATTTGAAACATCCCCAGAAAACGCAAATAAAATTGGTCAACAACTTTCTGAAGAAATGTGGGGAGATAAATTTCAAGTTGTAATCTGTACTCATGTAAATAAACAAAATGTTCATAATCATATAATAATAAATTCAGTTTCTTTTGTAGATGGTATAAAATATCACAATAGTAAAACAAATATTGCATTTATAAGAGAAGTTTCTGATAGATTATGTTTAGAAAATGGATTATCTATTATTGATACTCCTAAATCGAATAAAGAAAAAGAAATCGCAGAAAAAAGGATTGATAATTTTAACCGTAGAGACGATAAAATGCAAGAAGTGATAAATGATATAGATGAAGCAATAAAATCTGTCAAAAAGTATTCTGACTTTAAATTAGCATTAAAAGCAAAAGGCTATAGTAACATTAAAGATAATGGTAAATATTTTTCGCTAAAAACACCTTATTATTCAAGAAATGTTAGAATTAATCGAGTGTTTGGAGGTGATTATTCGGTTCAAGCAATTAAAGAAAAAATTTATGGATATAGAAAAAATGAAACAATGCCATTTGCAAATTATAATAAGAAATACTATAAGAAAACATTTACTGGACCTAAAGTTGATTGGAAAAAATATAATTATAATATTTTTTATAGATGGTATATTCATGCTTTATATTGGCTTGGTGTTTTACCTGCTAAAGTAACAGTAGAAGAAATTACTGTTCAAGATTATAAAGTAAGAAATAAAACTAAAATGGTATTTGAAGAATTAAGTTTTATAAATCAAAGTCATTCTAAATCTATTGAAGATATTAAAACTCATAAAAAAAAAATAGAAGAAAAATTGCCTATATTAAAAGGAGAACGAGAAAATTTATGGTTTAAACATAAGAAAGCAAGTTCTGCAAATGAAAAAGCTTTTATTTTAGAAAGAATTAATTTAATTTCTGATGAAATTAGTACTTTATATGGTCAAAGAAATGCTTGTACAAGAATTATTGATACTTATAATAGAGTTTATGAAGAAGTTGAAAAAGAACAAGCTGAAAAGAAAAAATTGATAGAATTAACGGAATGCCGTAATAAGAAAATTATAAATAAAATATAATTATTTACTTAATATATAGTTTACTTATGCAAAAAGGATTCCATTTTGGAATCCTTTTTTACACAATTAAATTTTTACTTGGGCAAAAGCACAATTCTAAATCCGTATCCTTCAAATTTGACTCTTGTAGAAATAAAGTTTCTTTCACCTAATTCAAAATATACTCTGCATTTATCTTCCTCGAATTGTCTAATTTCCCCATTATTATAACTAATTAGAAAGAGTCCTCTACTTCCTCCTCTTACAACGGCATGATATTTAGCACATGAAAAGGCTTCAGAAGAAATTTCACAACCATCATAAATAAAGTCTTGGAATCCATATACGCCTTTTTCTGAGAAAGATACACTTTTTTCATATTGATTCCATGCATCATACTTTCTTTCTCCATCTTTAATATTTGCCAACACTTCTTTTTCAAAATGTTCATAAGCATATTCAAAAAAGCAGTCATATGCAGCACCACAAGGAAGATCGGTCGTAAAAGTGCGAGATTTATGATATTTTCTCATGTATTTTCTGGCAATTTTTTTAGCATCTGTAGCTTGAATACAATCTACCATAGTACCCTCTCCACTATAAGAAACGTTTCCGTCACTATCATATCGTGCTCTATATACCGAGAGATAATATCCAGAATATTTTTTTACACATTTCTTAAAGTTTGCATCACTAGTTTCATGATACTTATCATCATTAAATTCAGATGCGAAAATTCCATTCCCAGTAAAACTTCGTCTCCCATATTTCGTTGTTTTCTTTGCACCAGTTATCCCATTACTCAAAAGATTTGTAATATCAACCCACTTAAACAAACTATTATCTTCCGTATTTCTAATAACGAAATTTTCAGGTTCATTTAAATAAATTTCAAAACCTTCTGGTACTGGGTGAATAAAATTTAATTGTTCTGTTGAGGAACCTAAATTATTATTCCGTTCATTGTTTTTTTGTGTGTTCATATAATTTCCTCCTTAAATACTTGCTGTATACTACAGTTGCTTCACTTTGAAGCAATAGATTATACTAATATTTTATCACATTTTATGTAAATTTTCAAGATATTTCCATTCTAGATTGAAAAAAAATAATAGCAGTCCCTTAGGCTGCCATAAATATTAATATTTTCAGTAAGAACAGTGTATTTCAAACTTCTATTACCTCTTTTATCAACTCTGCCACAACTTTGTCACAACTCTGCCATTATTCTTTAATTTTATATTTTTTATTTGGAGATTGATTATTTCCAACAATTTCAATCATTCCATTTTCTGCTAATTTTGATAAAATTCTTCTAGCCGTTCTATCTGCAATAGATGTTTGTTCTATTATATCTTTAGCACCAATTAAAACATTTCTCTTAATACATTCAATAATTTTAGATTCATTTTCAGATAATAATAATTCTAATTTATCTTTCATCTCTCTTGAATTTATAACATCATCAATAGTATCATTTATCATCTTAAGCATAAATTCAATAAACTCTGTTGATTCTCCTGCTTTATTGCAATTATCAATTACTTTATAATATTCTTCTTGATTTTTCTTTATCATACTTTCAATTGGCAAATAAGTAAAAGCCTTTTCCCAATTTGATAAAATTGCAGTTTGCCAAATTCTTGCAGTTCTTCCGTTTCCATCATGAAATGGGTGTATAAATACAAATTCATAATGAAATACTGAAGACAATATAAGTGGATTAACTTTATCTTTATTTTCAATCATCCAATTAAATAAGTTGTCCATCAATGTTGGTACCATCTTATGGGGTGGAGCCATAAATATCTGAATATTTCCATCATATACTGCTTCACCATGATTTCTAAATTTACCTGCATCTTTTTCAATTAAAAATGTTAGAATAGCATGAATTTTCTTTAAATCGTCAACAGAATAAGGATTTACTTTATCAATCTGTTCATAAGCTTCATAAGCATTTTTTACTTCTTGAATATCTTTTTGTTCTCCAATTACCATTTTACCATTTATTACATCTTCAACTTGAAATAATGATAATTGATTATTTTCAATTGCCAAAGATGAATGAATTGATCTAATTCTTGACTTTCTTCTTAATTCAGGATATCTATTTAAACTTTCAAAATAATTTGCTTCTCCAATTTTTTTCATTATGTCAGAAACATAATTTAACATTTTATCTGTTATTGTATAAGGTGGATAATTCTCCATATTTAAAACCTACCTTTCGTTTTATTGTTCCTCAAGCCATTTAACATATTTGGCTTGAGGAATCTCTCCATTTTCAACTTTTTTCTTTAACTCATTATTTTCTTTTTTAAAGTTATTAAAATCTTCCTCGTATTGAGTATTCGTAGGATTTCTTCTAGTTCTCAATAATAATTTTTGGTAAACATTTCTATAAACTCTTAAATCATCATTTTCTTGCATTAGCTTTTGTTTAGTTCTAAAAGGTCCAACTTCTTTACAAGTCTTATTATTCTCATAAATGCTATTGCAATACAATTCATCAACTCTATTATCAGGAACAAAAAATTTACCACAGTTCTTACATTTCTTTATTGCAGTGCTTTCAATTTCTGTCATTTCAAACAAGTCAATTATAAAAGACTGAATTACATCATTACTTTCAAAGCAGTATGTATTTAAGTAATCTGCTTTAACATTTTTTGCAATTTCTTGTGCATCTTCTTCTGCAGTCATAGAAAATTCACCAAAGTTACCAAAATTATTTAACGATAATTTTAGATTATTTGAATCATATAACTTTTTAACTTGTGATTCTTTTTTACTATCTCTTAATATATGTAATCTTTGAATTGGTAGCAAATTATTCAATTCTTCCAAATCATTTATATTATATATGTAAGTAATATCTTCAATAAAAGAATTTTTATAACCTTCCAATTTATCTTTCACTGAATTTATAACTTCATTTACCATCGCATTATATTCTTCTACTGAATAATAATCATTAATTTTGATTCCAGATAAACTAGCTATTGTTGTAATTCCGTATTTGCCAATAAATTCTTTGATACTATCAATATTAGAAAAATCAGTATTAAGAAAATCACATAACCCAGTTCCTAACTTCATTTTTTCATATCTATTATAAAATTCATAACTATTATGCTTTGAATTTAATCTTAAGTCTTGGTATGTCATTAATTTGTGTTTATTAAACTTATCAATAAAAAATTGATTTTTTAAACGTATTTTAAACATTTCCATAATACCTCCCCATTATTTTGTTATTTTTCAAAAATATTTTATCACAAACTATTGACATTTGCAATAGGTAATGTTAATACATTGTTAGTAATTAGTAAATAGTTACAGAAAACTATTTATTAAAAACACATTGAAAATTAAATATATAGTTGCTGGATAGGAACAGAAATGCCCTTCTACATAGTCCCAGCTTGAGTGGTTTAAAAGTACCATCGCACGCAAGGAGTGTAGCTAGCTCTGATGAGGTAGTGGTGAAATTCCAAAGAATTGATTTAAATATCAACGACCAGTAAAATCCCTGGGTAATTTAGGGTATTAGATAAATATAAATTACCAAATACGAACGAAAGGAGACGAAATACTATGGAAAATTTAGCAGGAATTAAAATGTTTTCAGCTGATGATCTTTGCAAAGGATTTCATATTGCAAAAGAAACAGCTTATGCTATAATGAAATCAAAAGAATCAGGAGCAAGATATATTGGAAGAAAACTATTAATAAGTGAAGATAACTTAAAAAGATATCTTAATAATGAAAGAAACTAAAAAAGAAGATTTAAATTTGCACTTTAAATCCTCTAAAGAAACTATGCTTAAGCAATAAGCTTAAGACTTTAATGATTTAATAGCAAGAATACCTTGCTAAATCTATTATAATCTAAAAAACTTGATTTGACAAGGTATTCTTCGAAAATTCACAAAAAAAGGAGAATACAAAAATGACTAAAAAAAGAAAAAATTATAATGAAAAAGCACCATACTTGGTAAAAAAAGCAAGAACTTCAAATGATAGACCTATGTGTTCTATCTGTAAAAAATGTTTGAACAAAGATTTTTGCAATCACAGAAGAGATTTAAAACTAATGAATAAATGTACTGATTGCCATAATTGTTCAGACAATGAACATTGTGATAAATTCTATATATCAGAACAATATAGTGTTACTATTACTGTAGGAGTTGATGAAGAAACAGGTGAACCAATAAGAAAAAAATTCACAGGAGCAACTCAAAATGAGGCAATCTACAAATCAGAGCAATTTAAGAAAGATAATCCTGGAGGTTTAACAACAAAACCAAATAAATCAAAAATATCTTCACTGACCATTGAAGGAATTACTTTAGAGTTTATGGCATCAAAAAATAATAATGGTACAAATTGTGATAACACTTATAGAACATATTCCGAAGTTTTAAAACGAATAAAAAAGAATTCTATTGACTTAATTTATAAAAGAATTGATAAAATAACTCGAAAAGAAGTTGAAGATTTTCTTAATTTTCAAAGAGAAAAAGGATATGCTCAAAACACACTAAAAAAAGATTATCAAATGTTAAAACAAGCCTTTGGAATTGCAAAAGAAAGAAAATACATTACTGAAGACTTTTTCGATGGATATTATGGAATTCAAATGCCTCAAAGTATTCTACCAGAAGAAAAAGTAAAAGCATTTAAAATAGAAGATTTTAAAGCATTACTTGAATATTTATATAGTCCAGATTTTAAATATTCTCATAGAGATGAATATTTAATAGCAATTCATTGCGGATTACGAATTGGAGAAGTTCTAGGGCTAAAAAAACAAGATATTGACTTTGAAAATGGATTATTACATGTTAGAAGAACTACTACTTCAGATAAAGAAGGACACACAATTTTAGGAGATAGAACAAAAACACCTAGTGGAATGCGTGATATTCTTTTAAATGAATTAACAGTACCTGTTTTTGAACATGCTATTAAAAATATGAAGCCTAATCCAAATGATTTATTATTTTGTAATAAAAAAGGCAATGTCTTTACTGATAGCACACTAAATGACTGCTTAAAAAGAATTTGTAAACATGTTGGAATTGAAGAAAATGCTCATAATCATATGTTAAGACATTCATATTCTACAAATAGTTAT
>ULMM01060586.1_pt1 | contig 13146 bp, 5 predicted proteins | sample 1951661 | NCBI WGS metagenome assembly ULMM01 (sample SAMEA4835551, study PRJEB28245) | human gut metagenome | biome: gut microbiome; material: fecal sample | place: Denmark | collected 2008 | reverse complement strand
GGATTTTCGAAGAACTTTTCTAGAATATAAAAAAATCTAGTTATTTTATACCTTTAGAAAGGATGATAAAAATGGAAAAAAATATACTACATGTAGGATTAGATGTTGGATCAACAACAGTAAAAATCATTGTAATGAATTCCAATTTAGAAACAATATATGAAGATTACCAAAGACATTTTTCTGATACAAAAAATACAGTATGTAATGTATTAGAAAATTTAATAAAAAAATATCCAGAAAATTCTTTTACAATAGCATTAACAGGATCTGGAGCAATGTCAGCCAGCAAATTTTTAGGAGTAGAATTTATCCAAGAAGTTGTATCATGTAAAAGAGTTGTAGAAAAATACATACCAGAAACTGATGTTGTTATAGAACTAGGTGGAGAAGATGCCAAAATTATATATTTTGACCAATCAATTGAACAACGTATGAACGGAACTTGTGCAGGTGGTACAGGTGCATTTTTAGACCAAATGGCATCTTTATTACATACAGATACAGCAGGTCTAAATGAACTTGCAAAAGGATATAAAACAATTTATCCTATTGCATCTCGTTGCGGAGTTTTTGCTAAAACTGATGTACAACCTCTTATAAATGAAGGTGCAGCTAAAGAAGATATAGCAGCTTCTATTTTCCAAGCAGTTGTTAATCAAACAATAAGCGGTTTAGCTTGTGGTAGACCAATAAGAGGAAATGTAGCATTTTTAGGAGGACCTTTAAATTATTTATCTGAATTAAGAAAACGTTTTATAGAAACACTACATTTAACACCTGAACATATAATTGTACCAGAAGATGCACATCTTTTAGTTGCAAAAGGTGCAGCTATAGATTCCTTAGAAACTGAACCTATTACAACAGAAGAATTAAAACAAAAAATAAATAATTTAAGAATTTCAAAAGATAACACAACTCAACCTATAGAGCCTCTTTTCAAAAACAAAGAAGAATATAAACAATTTAAAGAAAGACATGATAAAGCTAAAATAGGAAGAAAAGATTTAAAAACATATGAAGGAGATTGTTTTTTAGGAATTGATGCAGGTTCTACTACAACTAAGTTGGCATTAATTGATAGAGAAGGAAATTTGCTATATTCATTATATGGAAGCAACGAGGGAAATCCTTTAAAAAGTGTTATGAAAATGCTAAAAGAACTATATTTAAATTTGCCAGAAAAGGCTATTTTAAGATATAGTGGAGTAACAGGTTATGGAGAAAAATTAATTCAAACAGCATTAAATGTGGACTTAAATGAAATAGAAACAATTGCACATTATACTGCTGCAAAACAATTTGAAGCAGATGTAACTGCTATAATTGATATTGGTGGGCAAGATATGAAATACATAAAAATGAAAAATGGTGCAATTGATAATATAATGTTAAATGAGGCTTGTTCTTCAGGTTGTGGTTCTTTTATAGAAACATTTGCTAAAAGCTTAAAACTAGACATAAGTGAATTTGTAAAAGAAGCAATTGAAGCAAAACGTCCTGTAGATTTAGGCTCAAGATGTACTGTATTTATGAATTCAAAAATAAAACAAGCTCAAAAAGAGGGATATACAGTAGGTGATATTTCTAGTGGTTTATCATATTCAGTTATAAAAAATGCTATTCAAAAAGTTATGAAAGTACGTGATACATCAACATTAGGTGACCATATAGTTGTACAAGGTGGAACTTTTTATAATGATGCAGTACTTAGAGCTTTTGAAAAAATAGTAAGTAAAAATGTTGTACGCCCAGATATTTCTGGTTTAATGGGAGCATATGGAATGGCTTTATTATCAAAAGAACAATATGAAGCAAATTTTGATATGGAATATCATTCACATATTTTGAAAACAGATGAAATAGATAATTTAGAAATTAAAGTAACTTATGCAAGATGCAATAATTGTGAAAATCATTGTAAATTAACAATAAATAAATTCAGTAATGGTGCAGTACACGTATCTGGAAACCGTTGTGAAAAAGGTGCTGGAATATCTTCAAAAAATAAAAATTTACCAAATTTGGTTCAATATAAATATAAAAGAATTTTTGATTATACACCATTAGAAGAAAAAGATGCGCCTAGAGGAACTATAGGAATCCCTAGAGTTTTAAATATGTATGAAGATTATCCTTTCTGGTTTACTTTTTTAACAAATCTTGGTTTTAGAGTAATAATATCAGAAAAGAGTACAAGAAAAACATATGAAAAAGGTATGGAATCAATGCCATCAGAATCTGTATGTTATCCTGCCAAATTATCACATGGACATATAGAAAGTTTATTAGAGAACGGTATAAAGACAATCTTTTATCCATGTATGCCATATTCAAGAAAAGAGTATGAAAAAGCAGATAACCATTATAATTGTCCTATTGTAATATCATATTCTGAAGTATTAAAAAATAATGTAGAAGGTCTAAAATCAAAAGATGTAAAATTTATTAATCCATTTTTACCTTTTGATAAAAAGAATTTAGTTAAAAAAATATTGGAATTACCTGAATTTGAGGAATATAATTTTAACAAAAAAGAATTGTTAGAAGCTGCAGAAAAAGCAGAACAAGAGTATCAAAAATGCAAACAAGATATTCGTAATAAAGGTGCAGAAACTGTAAAATATATAGAAGAAAATAATCTAAGAGGAATTGTTTTAGCAGGTAGACCATATCATGTAGACCCTGAAATAAATCATGGAATAGATACATTAATAACATCTTTAGGTTTATGTGTATTAACAGAAGATAGTGTATCAGATAAAACTGAAGTAATACGTCCTATAAGGGTTGTTGACCAGTGGGTATTTCATGCAAGATTATATGCAGCAGCAGACTTTGTAGGAAAACATGATAATTTAGAACTTGTTCAATTAAATTCTTTTGGATGTGGAGTAGATGCTGTAACAACAGATCAAGTAGAAGAAATTTTATCAAGTTATGACAAGATGTATACATTAATAAAAATAGATGAAGTAAATAACCTAGGGGCTGTGCGTATTCGTATTCGTTCTTTATTAGCTAGTATGAATAAGCGTATACAGAAAAAAGAAGAACAACAAAATTTTGGAGATTATGAATTAAAGAAAAATATATTTACAAAAGAAATGCGTAAAGATTATACAATTTTAATTCCACAAATGGCACCTATTCATTTTGAATTATTAGAAACAGCTGTTGCATCTTGTGGTTATAAAGTAAAATTGTTAAGAGAATGTACAAATCATACAGTAGAAACAGGACTAAAATATGTTAATAATGATGCATGTTATCCATCTATTTTAACAACAGGACAAATGATAGAAGCTTTACAATCAGGTGAATATGATTTGAATAAAACGGCTTTAATAATGTCGCAAACAGGTGGTGGATGTAGAGCTACAAATTATATAGGATTTATTCGTAAGGCTTTAAAAGATGCTGGATTTGGAAATATACCAGTAATTTCATTTAATATAGTTGGTATGGAAAAAATGCCAGGATTTAAATTAACACCTGAACTATTAGAAAAGCTTATCAAATGTGTACTTTATGGAGATTTACTACAAAAAATGCTAACTAGAAATAGAGCTTATGAAGTAAATAAAGGAGAAACCAAAAAATTATTTGATACATGGATGGAAAAATGCAAGAAATTAATAGTAAAATGTACAAACAAAGAATTCAAGCAAAGTATTTATGATATAGTAAATGATTTCGAAAAAATCGAATTAGACATGAGAACACCAAAGCCAAGAGTTGGAATAGTTGGAGAAGTATTAATAAAATATCATCCATTTGGAAATAATTATGTGGCTGACCTTTTAGAAAAAGAAGGAGCAGAAGTAATACTACCAGAATTCATGGGATTCGTAAAATTTATGGCAACACATAAAATAACATTTAATACATTATTAAATACAAATAAAACATCAGCAAAAATTAGTAAAATAGCTATAAATTTAATAGACTTATTAGAAAAAGATGTAAAAACAGCATTATCAAATTCTAAAAAAGGATATATGATGCCATGTGATATTTGGCACTTAGAAGAACAAGTAAAAGATGTATTATCAATAGGAAATCAAACAGGTGAAGGCTGGTTCTTAACAGCTGAAATGATAGAATATATTGAAAATGATATTCCTAATATTGTATGTGTACAACCATTTGCATGTTTACCAAACCATGTTGTAGGAAAAGGAGTAATAAAAACAATACGTGAAAAATACCCAGACGCAAACATTTCTCCTGTTGATTACGATCCAGGTGCAAGTGAGGTAAACCAAGCAAATCGTATAAAATTATTAATGACTGTTGCCAAAGATAATCTAAAGAAAAAAGAATCAGAAAAACATGCTATAGATTCAGAAAATATTGACTCAGTTCAAGTAATTCAGAAACAGAGCTAGTGACTTGGGGACGGAGCAAAAATCATTAAAGCTTTAATGATTTTTGCTCCGTCCCCAAGTCACCCTCCGTCCCCAAGTCATTGCTCCGGCCCCAAATCAAAAAAACTCCTTTGCCTGTTTATATCCTAAATAATATAAATTCTCCAATTTGCTAATATCCAAAAGACCTGTCTTTTCAGTTTTTATTTTTAAAATTTTATAAGTACCTTGCATCTCATAATTAGAAAGTTCTCTACACAATAAATCAATAGAACGACCTGCAACTTCTATAAGATTGTCACAACAATTATCTTTCTTATCAGATTCAAAAATAACATTAACAATATTTTTTGCCCCTAATAATTCTAATTCCTTCCAAGGAACATTTTCCCTAATTCCTCCATCTATCAATTCCATATCTCTATATTCACAAGGTGAAAAAACAACTGGATAACTACAACTTGCTCTCACCGCTTTACCTATAGAAATATCATCCACAAATTTTATTTTATCTGAATATTCCACTCTTTTTGAACACGAAGTAAAACATATTACTTCACCTGTATTCATATTTACACTTGGTATTACTAATGGTTTTTTTATATCAGATATATTATAAACTCCTTTTTTATTAGATTCTTTATTTATTAACTTCTCTATCTCTTTTCCTGAATTTAAACCATCTATAATTATTTTTCTTTCAATAATTAATCCATAAATTAATTTCAAAATATTTTTTAAATTCGCATATTTTATTTTTTTACAATATTTTTTAAATATATAATAAATTTCATCTGCTGAAAATCCTGCCGCATATAAACTCGATACTATACTTCCTGAAGATGTCCCTCCTATATATTCTATCTCAATATTCTCCTCTTCTAATACTTTTAAAACTCCTATATGTGCTACTCCTTTTATTCCTCCACCAGCCAAACATAAACTTATTTTTTTATTATCCATCCTCAAACTCCTTAAAAAATTTTTCTCTTATTTAAAAACTTTTTATTTTTTTATATAATATGAAAAAAACCTAAAAATAGAAACTAATCTATTTCTAGGTTTTTAATTTTTCTTATTTTTTGTCTCCGTCCCCAAAAACATTACTTGCCTATGACATTAAATGACATAACAAAATCTGTTCCTTCATTTAATTGCATATAAAATTTTTCTCCTATATTTGTTGTATCCTTTCCTGTCATATCTTCCATTGTAACATCTTGAATAGATATACCTGAATCTTCAGAGTAGTCACCATATTCAAACTTATAATGTGATGGAAAATGATATTTCATATAATCTTCAAATTTATCAACATCATTTTCGAAATATGTTTTTCTAAATGATTCATCCAAATATTTAAACATCGAACTATAATCTCTTGCATTCATCATTTGCCTAACTTTATCTATATTCATCATTACCTTGTATTGAGTATTCGATGAATTATATCTTTCTTTAAATTTATCTGTATCTAAAGTATATGTATCCAGCATAACAGTACAATCCATAACAGCTTTTTCATTAAATATATATAAGTTTTCATATTGATCTTTACAAACATATTGTTTAGATCCTTGATTATCATTAACAAGATATTGCGTAAAAGTCAAACTAGAAATTTCCTTAATATTATTTTCTATATATTTAGAAAAAGTATCATAATTTCCAAATCTTTTTTCTCTATAATCTTTATCTAATAATTCATATCCTTCTTTTCTATTATATAAAACTGCATTTTTATATTTTACTAATAAATCATCTACAATCTGTATATCATCAATATTTTTATATTGATATTGATTATATACATTTTTTTCTATTTCTTCTGTTGATACTTTTAAATTATTTTGTAATATTTTATCACTATCTAATTCTACAGGTATTATTCCAAATAAACCATTTTTTCTATCCAATCTCCCTACAATTACTTCCTGGTCATCTATTACTTTATTTTGCTTTATCAACTCTATTTTTAAATAAAATATCGTATTATTTTCATCCTCATCATTATAATACATCTTCTTAATATCAAAATCATCTGCATTCTTATATTTACTTAATATATTACTTATTTCTCTATCAGTTACATTATTAAATTTTACATATTTATCATCTAAAAGTTTATATACTATGCCATATAAAGCCTTCTTATCCTCCTCTGTATATTTTACTTCTCCTTCTACTTTAGAATAATATGAGTCGGCATTATACTCATTAACATACTCAAAATATCTTTTAGAAACATCCTTTATAATGTAATATATATCTCTTGCATTTACCTCCTGAATGTCTTTCTTTACTTCTATTGGTGTATTATCTGTAGGAGTATTATTAACAGTATTTCCAAAAGAACTATTTGATTTCTTTTTCACAGCAAAATAACAAAATAATAAAACACAAATTATAATTATAATTATTATTATCAAAATTTTCAATAACTTAAATTTTTTTTCCATTATAAACTCCTTACTTCTCAAACCTTATTATGCAATATACATCAGATCTAAGATCTTTAGCATATGGATCCTTTCTTTGTACCGAATCGTTTCCACCACAATTATACCATAATCCATCTCCTATATATATATCAGTATGTGCAGAACCACCACTACCATAAAATAGAATATCTCCCGCTTGTAACATATCCATTGTAGGATTCATTATCTTAGTTCCACCATGTGATTCCAAGAATGGTAATAAAGTTCCACAATAATTTATATTAGGACAATCAGCAATCCAGTCACAACCAGATTCATACAAAGTCCAAGAAACAAAAGTAGCACAACATATTGCTCGAGTATTTTTAACTTCATTAATATTTCCAGGCAAATCTCCACCTTGGCTATAATAATAACCATTTTCATACACATAATCATGCACAGTAGCAGCCGCTGAAACAATATCGCCACCAGAACCTTCCTCATAAAATTCATCTATTCTATCATAATAACCAGTTTTAAATAATAACCATTCTGCTTTTCTCCTATTAACTAAACCTTGTGAAAAACCACTTCCCTTAGCAGTATTAGGTTTACACATATAATTTGTATACAACGCATTTGAAAACATTCCATCATTTGCAGGCACTTTATACTCCAAATCAGTATCTTGATTCCAATATGAAGTATATGCAGCCACAAAATCTTTGCCATCTCTAACACTAAATGCACCTGCTGAACCACAGTTAAATATCCTACTTACCAAAGCATATTTTTGATACTGCGTTAGATCCAAACCAGAACATTTTGATTCAACTGTCTCTATAGCAGCATTAATCTCTTCTTTTTCCAAATTATCAACAAATTCCTTATCAACTGCTGCTCCAACACTTGTAGAATATCCTGCCGCAGTAAATTTATCTGCAAATCCACCATTAAAAACATCAATACCATAACCAACAGTTGGATGTCCATATCCATCATCACCAATAATATACTTAGTACCATCTGAACTAATAGAACCATTTAAACCTTCCCATGCATGTAACCATTTAATAAATTGCTCATATCCTCCACCTCTGCTAGTAGATGAAAAACTACCAGGTTCATACTCACTAAAATCAAACTCTGTCTTACCATAACTATCACCAGTCAATTTATACAACAAATATTTAGTCAAATCAGTCAAATTAGCAGTCTTCTGACCCTTCTCAACAGTAGTAATTAACCACTTAGGTTTCAAATCCCTTCTAGCATCCTTATTATCCTTAAACAATTTCAAGAATTTTTCCTCATTACCTGTAACAGTTGATTCTCCGGTATTATATTGAACACTTATATTATGCACAGTAGTAGTATCATATTTTGTAGAACCAATTGTATATGTTTTTTTATTCAAAGGGTTTACACCTGTCTTAGTAGGTCCAGCACTTGAAGAAGTAGAAATACTAATAGAATCTGTAACTTTTCCTGCAACACTTGCAACAGTATTTATTAAAGACTTATCATTTCCATTATCATCTTTAGTAGTATCTTCATCTGTAACAGCCCTGACACCATTAGCCCTATAAACATTAACATGTTTATCTGCATATTCAGAATTTATACAGCAAGACCCTCTATTAGTAGATGTAGGATCAACATAAACATCAATCCAAGCACCAGGTTGCCCAGTACCAGTATCTTCAACAACATAAACTGTTGGATCCCCTTCAAGCATAATTTGATCTCCAAGCTTTAATCCATTCGGATCACCACTAGCATGAATTGCAACAGTTCTATGCGTTGTAGCAGGCCTTCCACTAGCCGTAACACTAGTACCAAAATTACCACTACCATCATCATTACAAACATAACAATAACTTGTTGTTCTATAGTTTCCAACCAAATCACCCTGTGAACCAGTCAAACTTCCAGCAGTTGAGTTAAATGAAGCAACTGTATAACTAGATTCTTTTGAAAACTTAACAAACCAAGTATCTACATATGTAATCTCCAATTTCACACTATCAGATTCAACTAAAGAAGTTTCGCTACCGCCATCTGCAGAAGTCCCATCTTCATATTCAATAGAAACAGTTTTTTTAGTCTCTGTCGTGCTAACATTATCCTGAACTGCCAATATTAATTCACTATCAAAAATCAAATCAGTAAAATCATTCATAAAGTCATTATTTTTTAAATCAATATAATAATCCATTAAATACTCAAAAGGTGTAGTATATTTACTTATAGAAGATTTATAATCAATAGGCGAATTCTTACTTATTGTAACACCATCAGTATCAGAATAATCCCACTTAGCAGTAATTAATTTCCAATCTTTATCCAAAGTAAAATACTCCAAAGCACTAACATCATTATCATCAACTAATTTGTTAAAATCTTCCTCTTGTATGAATTTCAAATCATAAATCTTAGACACTACTTGTGTAGAAATTCTATTAGCCGAACTTGATTTATCTTGAGCTCCTTCTCCATATACAGCACTAGAAATATCAACAATATTTTGTCTTGCCTTTGTAGTATCATTTAAACCAGAAGACATAACAACCAAAACATATGGAGCATCCTTCTTAAAAACAATAGCTGCATCATTTTCAACCGTATTTAACTCACCTGTCTTATTTGCTGTCTCTACACCATCAGGAACCCCTGCTGGAATCTTCGAAGTTCTTGTTTGTGCCTTTAAATATATCATCATCTGCTCAGAAGCTTCATAACTAACACACTTATGATTATATATTTCTTCTAGTATTTTAGCAGCATCCTTAGCAGAAGTATAGTTATCTCCGTTTTTAGTACTAGCTAACATTTTTCTATTCAATTCCGTATTAGAATATCCATTATTCTTAATATATGTATTTATCTTTTTTAATCCAACTTTATCAATTAGTCTATTAGTAGCATCATTATTACTCTCTGTAATCATTAATTTAACATCATCACCTACTGTATTACCTCCAGAAGTCTCTGAACCAGTAGAAAAACTATTATTTTTCACTTCATCATATACAGTTGCCATAATGAATAATTTTATTACACTAGCTGACTGCATTTTTTTATCTGCATTTACAGAAGCAATATCATCATTACTCTTTAAATCTTTTGCATATACACTCCAATCACCAGAAGCATTTTTTAATATATTCTCAACTGCAGATTGTTTATCCGTACTTGCGTTAATCGGGTCACTTTCATTATTTGCATTATTACCATTATTAGCAACAGTAGCATTGTTATCTGCTGTCTTAACATTTGTCATATCAGTTTTTTGAAAATGTTGTGTATCACCAGTATTATTTGAATTTCCAAGCCATGTCCATCCATACTTTGTAAAAATCTTATAAATTTCAGAATCTTGTGTAATACATGCTGCCTTAGCTGAATCAGACCAGCCATCTTTTTTATCTCTACCTGTAGCATATTGTTTTGCATTTGAATGTGAACAAGTTCCATCACTATTTATATATGGATTTATTTGAGGATTTATATCAATTGCTTGTCCATAAGCATGAGCAGACACAGTCTCTTGTTCCCCATCATTAGTTACAGACTTTCTATCATTAAAAGCTGACGTATTATTCTGATCTATTGAAGCATAATCTAACGAAGAACCAACTTTTTTATCACCACCAGAATAATTATCGATTAAATCCATTTTCTCAATAGGATATTTAATATTATATAATTCTTGAAAAATAAGCAAAACCTCATCTGCCAATTTAGCATTAACTATCATATGTCCCATTTTTTTATTACCATTAAAATCATAATAAGGAATTGATAAATAAGACAATTCATCATATGTAATTCCAGAAATATTTCTCATAGAAATTCCTTCCATTTGTTTTCTAATTTTTTCTGGAATTGCCTCTTTAGTCCCTAAAGAACCTGTAATAGTAACACTATCACTAGAATCTCCAATACCTACATTAGAAAAATCACCAATAGTTTTATTAGGAGTAATTCTTCTTATTCTAACAGCCCCTTGAAAACCATCTTCTCCTTTTCCTGTATCCTCAGAAACAACCATAGTACTAGTAGCCACTTCCGAACTAGGAGTCCCATTTTCAAAAATCCAATACTCCAATTTATTTTCTTCTATTTGGTCAGCAGAAAAACTTCCTTCTTCTTTATTTTTATTTGGATTATTTACAACAATTTTACCATCTGAATCTATACCTTTTAATACAATAAAATTCCTATCAACAGCAAATCTGCTCGTTTTTTGATACGAAACAACAGGCTTCCCATCTAAAAGAGATTTTTTAACCTTATTAATATCTTTAGTTTCTGTTACCTTACCAGCATTCCAATGTTCTGCAACATCAGCAAATATCGCTGTAGTTGCCTCAGAACCATTATAATATTTATCACCATTCCCAGATTTATCTGCCCAATTTATTACCTCTTGAAAAGACACATCCTTATCTTTAATATATGACAAAATCATAGAAACACAAGCTATCCCACTTCCAGTATCAGAAAAAGACTTTCCTTTATGCGCAATAAATGTAACCTTTGCATCATTCTGATATAAATTTTTAATATCCATTACATTTTCTTTTTTTGAATTACTTTCCGTAGAAGAATTACCATCATTTTCTGTATTATCCGAATCAGAATTTTCTATACTTTCACCTATTTTCAAATTCGCTTCTTTACCAATTTTTCCTCCTAAATTAGGAAACTGTGTATATAGCTCTGCCTCTAGCATTTTTTTAAGAACATCTTTTGAAACATATTGACGACTACCTTTATTGTAACTTTTAGCAATTTTTGTAAGTTTATCATCAAGTCCCTGCTTATAAGCTAAATAATAACCATCTTCCGAATTCCCTGCAATACAAACCAAATCAGATATATCATCCACATTCATAATATTATACACATCTTCTGCATTCTTTTTACTCTCAACGATATCTGCAATCCAACTAAAAACAGTATGAATAGCACACACAGCTAAAAATATTGGTAACACCTTTATAACAAAAACAATAAAAGTTTTTGTAAACCATCCTGCCAATTTTGCCTTAATTTTACCTTTAGCCTTTGATTTAACATTACCAGACATCTTTCCCATCATATTTCTTTTTTTATCTTGCCCATTCTGTTGATCTGATTCATTATAATTTTCTTGATTATCATTTTGATTATTATCTATCATTTCCTCACCTCACTTTACTGCATATTTTAATCCTTAAAATTCACTTCAACATGTGTCTTATTTGTCCCATCTAAATAAATATCAGAAAAAACCATTTTATTAATTGATATCTTTTCACGGTAAGAATCACTAAATTTAATTTTAATATCTTTTTGCTCACCCGGTTTTACATAAAAGTCATCCGAATTATTTTCATATAATAAAGCTCCAAATTTTATATTATTAGCATCCTCTATATACGTAGTATTTGCACTTTCTCTTGAATCTAATAATAAAGTATTTGATCCATCATTTTTTAAATTCACAGTATATACACTATAATCCATGTATGCACTTCTATCCTTAACTGTAATTGTAACATTATCTTTTGAAATAGTTTCATTCATATTAACTTTTCCAACAAATCCATTAATATTTAGTCTATAATCATCATCACCTTGTTTAACAACACTAAAATAATCTTGAATATATTTTTGTGATGAACCTTTTCCAGTTGCCAACATATCATCAAAAATTTTTACTTGATATATATAAGTATCTGACGCCGTCCAAGATTGAAAACTATATCTTTTTGAATCAGAAAATTTCGAATTATAATACTGTTGTTCAAAAAGCCATTCTGTAGGATACAAAATTTCTTTGCAATCATCTGAAAGTAAACCATAAGCCTTTTCAGGCTCATGGTTTTTACAATAATCTAAGAAAGTATCAACTAAATCACCAAATTTGTTTTTTACAGAATCTGATACATTTCCTCCTGTAACCATAGATTTACTTTCATTATAATATTTATTTTTTTCAGTATTACTAACCTCAGCCTCAACCTTTTCAGATTGATCCTCATTCTCATCTTTTGCTCTTAGATTAAACAAAGAAATCATAACAAATATAAATATAATAACAAGGATTAAAACAAATATTTTTCCTCTATTTTGATTATATATTCTTATCAATTTCTCCATAGAAAATCCTCCCTACTATACATTTGCTATTTCAGCAATTTGGTTAGCCAACTTTTTAGCCATTTTTTCGTCTATTGCACTATTTTTACTCATAATTCTATCAGTCAAAGATTTAACAGCTGCATCATTATTAACCAAAGTTTTTCCTCTCTCCTGTGCTATCTGTGCCCTAGCAAGAGCTTGGTCATCAGACCATCCTT
>ULMM01024914.1_pt1 | contig 13147 bp, 3 predicted proteins | sample 1951661 | NCBI WGS metagenome assembly ULMM01 (sample SAMEA4835551, study PRJEB28245) | human gut metagenome | biome: gut microbiome; material: fecal sample | place: Denmark | collected 2008 | reverse complement strand
TCTAATGCTACTCCTACAGGACCACAGAGTGCTGAGGAAGATTTATTAAAAGCAATGAGTTTACTCAATACTTATAATAAGGAAGCTCCTGATGGTACATTGGGTAAAGAAGAAATAAAGCCTAGAACAGATGTAGAAGAACAAACTGGTAGAAATGTAGATGGTAATATTGTAGTAGATAATCCTAAAGCATTAAAGAAGTGGAATGAATTAAGTAATGATACTAGAGACTTACTTAAACTTATGAATATGAATGAAACAGATTGGAACAATATGTTACCAAAGCAAAGAGAATCAAACCTTAATTGTTTAAGCTAAAATAAAAAAGGGAGAAGGTGTAAACCTCCTCCCTTATTTTTTATTTATACCATCTTACTGGTTCATCTGGATTTAATGAATTAACAATCTGTTTTCTGAATGGTAATAAATCTAAACCAATCTTTTCTGCTTCTGTATATCCTTTATATATACCACTATTAACAGTAGTTGTATATACAGATGGGTCAACTAACTTTAATATATTTATTAATTTAGTTATATAAGATATTGATGCAAATGGAGATTTAAAGAACTTCAATCCCTCATCAATCATTGAAGAACTAGGTAATAATACTCCCATATCAGTTCTTAATCTAAGTAAAGCATAACTTGACATTCTTGCAAACCAAGGTTTATGTTTACCATCATCACCTCCTGCTACACCTAATGCAGCAATAATAGCATATAATGACCAATAGAAACCTAATTCAATAAGACCTTTCTTTATATTACCCTTCTCAATATCAGATAAATATTTCCATTGCCTGATAATATCAAACTCTGATTGTTTAAGGTCTTTCATAGATTGATATATAAATCTACCCATAGTCATATAATAACCTTCAGTATAGTCCTGTAAATCATAATTATATTTACCTCTACCAAATCTATTAAGATATAAAGGTCTCATCCAGTTTCTATAGAACATTATAAGTCTTCCTGCTGCTATTTGTTGTAAAGCATTTTTATCTTCATCATTGTAGATACCATAATTCATATTCTGAACTGCTCTATTTTGATTACTGAATTTAATAATATCGGCTCTAGTAAAAGCACTATCATCCATCTTGGTAATACCTGGTTTTATCTGTAACTTAGCACCTAATTTAGGTTTATCTTTATTAATAGGAACTACTTCTAAAGCATCCCATAAATCAATAGAATTACCATTTTTATCCTTTAATTTATATCTTAATGCTAAAGCAATAGCAGCTCTATGTTGTACAAAATGGTCTCCTGCACTGGTAGTAAACCAAAGAGCATTATTATTAAATAATCTTGAAGCCCAAGTCTTTCTATTCCATTGTACATCTCTTACACTTGACTTATAATTCTGAGGAACATTAAATAATTCACTGAATAAAGCTAGTTTATTAGTCTTTATTCTATTACCAAATTCTCCTAAGAATGCAGGTAATTCCTTAGCATATATAGCTTCTGCTTTAGTTAACTCTGAATGATTAAAGAATTTACCACTAGTAGCTTCAATTCTATCAATAGTTAAGTTCTGTAATAAGTTAGCAGTACCAGTAAGAACACTTAAAGCTGTAGTACCTAATGATGTCATTCTATTCAAGAAATCTGCACCTTTAGCTACATCTACTTTACCTAAAGAACCTTCATCTTTATGAGTAATACCATAGACTTGCATTTCCATAAATGTATTTAATTTCTGCATAAAGTATGTAGAATCTCCTTTCTTAGTAAGTACATTATGTATCTGTCTTCCTAATACATTAAAATGTTCAGTCTTAGTCTTATTACCTTCTGTCTGATTAACTCTTCTTTCTGCTAATACAAGTCTTCCTACTTCAAGAGTATCAATAACTTCATTCATTCTATTAAAGTCATTTACCATAGCCATATAAGCTATCATAGATGATGTAGTATCAAGAGATAAGTCATTCATATCCTGCAAATCCTTAGTATAATATACTGGTAACCTCATTACCTGATTACCTTCAAAATCCATTACTACAGATTTATCAAGATACTCAACATCATCTTCTCTTCTTACAAGAGAATCTTTCATATTCTCCCAGAAGTATTTACCTTGACTAGATAATGAAGAACCAGTAAATCTCTGTAAGAAATCTCTTCTTATCTGGGGAGCTTTACCTACAGATACACTAGAAGAATTAGGTAATACACCATCAAGTTTAGACTTTAATTCCATCATATAACTATGATATTCTTTCTGTGCTTCTGTAAGTTTATTCCAAGCAGGATTAGCATACTTTTCTATAAGAGGTCTTCTATTACCAAATTTATCTTTATAGGTATTTTCCTTATACCATTCATTGATTTCATTATCTCTTGCAATCTTTTCAAAGCCTTCAGGATTATCTCCATATTTCTCTTTTAACTTTTTAAAGAATGTATTCTTAGTATTCTTATATTTACTCCACCAAATCTTTTGTACAAAATAACCTGTAAGATTACCATCTTCATCTCTTTCATACATAAAGGAAGTATTAGTTACTCCTCTATTTTCAAGTTCTTTGGCTTTAGCTTGAATTTCTTTAGCCATTTCAATAGTATCAAGTCTAGCTTCCCCTTTTTGTTTCTTTACAACTTGGTCATAAAGCTGTAACATAGGGTCAGAAGAATCTGCCATTGAATCTAACCATCTATCAGCTAAGGTAATATCTCTATCCATAGAAGTTACTAATTCTTCTGCTGTATAAGTTTTCTTATATCTATCTCTACCAATAGTTATAGCTAAACCGTCACCAACAAATGGTCTTATAAATTCAGTAAACTTATCTTTAGCTATCTCATAGAAATCTGATGATAAGTCCTTTATTATAATATCATTCTGATTAAGAATATCCTTAATATTTTCTTTAATGCTATCATCTCCTTCTCTAGAAGCTTCATTCATCTGTTTTCTAATGTCATTCATAATGACACCATATGAATTAAGATAGTTTCTTACATTTCTAAGAGCTTTAAATTCTTCTTCTTTTGATAATTCACCACTACCAATTTTAACCATTCTCTTTTCAAGATTACCAAGAACACTAAGACTATTATCCATATATTCAAGAATACCTTGTATCTCCTGATGATTCTGTAAATCAGCTTGTAATTTATTAATAAACACTTGTTGAGCAGCACCAAAATCTTTCTTATCACCATATACTTTCAATCTCTTTAGCTCTTGTTCAAGAATTCTTTCAAGTATCTTAGCTGATTTATTAACATTACTTGTAAGATTATATAACTTAGTATTATGTTCTTTAGTACTAATATTCATAGTATATCTGTTATTTACTATATCATTAGCTAAATCATATACTTGAACTTTAACTTCATTAATTATTTTATCAATATCATCAGTATTCTTATCTTTGAATTTATCTTTTACTTGATTAAGATACCTATCAAATAATCTTTTATTAGGATTAAATACTTCCTTATCATTAAGTACATCAGCCATAATCTTACCTAATGCTTCTATAGCCATTAAGTCAAGATTATTATTGTACTTATTCATATAATCTTGATATGTATCACCAAAGATTCTCTCAAGTATATTCTCATCACTAAGTACATTAGTCATTCTAGCTTTTAATGGAGTGTCTACTGCTTCTATTGCAAAGTGTGCAAACTCTTCTGGTAATACATCTTGACCTCTTTGACCTTTAGCTACTCTAATTAAAGTTTTTAAACCATTAGCAGTAGTTATTGCACAATCAAAATCTGTTATACCATTAATTCCTTGTTTTTCTTCAAGTTCACTTAATGCACTGACTCCTATACCCCAGTCAGATAATAGTCCTTCTAATCTCCTATTTAACTTACTATTGAATTCAATCTTATGAGCTATATCTTCTTTATTTTCTCTTATAGGTCTTATAGATAACTTTACTTTATCCTCTACATTAGTTACTGTTGCAAAGAACTTACTTCTATAAGGACTATTTCTATTAAATGACACAGCTTGTTCCTCTAGATTCATTACATTAGTATAATTTCTAGCTACAGGACTATTATGCTGATTTAAATTTTTTAGCTGGCTAAGCTCATCTTTAAGACCATCCAAGCCAACTTTATACATTAGGTCTTCCATTAATGGATTACCTTCATTATCATATCTAACATTTGGAAATGTTTTATTAAACTCTGGAGATTTAACTCTCTGCCAGTAATATAATGCTTGTTTAGTATTTCCAAAATAACTTTTTAATTGTGTAAATAAAGAGGGGATATTCCCCTCTTTATTTGTTGGTATAAATGTACATTTACTCATATTATAATCTTGTTATTACATTATCACAGAATTTATTTCCTTGTTCATCCTCTGTTATAGGAGGAAGTTGCTCTAGTTTATCAATAGGTTGTGATTCAGTATAACCATTTTCAGCAGCTTTCTGTTTAATTACAGCAAGTAAACTTGCTTGTGCAGATTGCTGTTGTTCCATAACAAAATTAGTCATATCTTGATTATCTGTAATATCTGTATTATCAACATAATCATTAAGATTAGCTTTATATGCTTGTGGTTTAGGTACTACTGATTCCATATCTTCACTAGCATTACTATCATACTCTACATATTGATTCTTTACTCCTAAAGGTTGTATTCTTTGATAAGAAGCTATTAAATCTTTAGCTTCATTTACTCTTTCAAAGTATAAATCAGTCCCCTTATAATTAATATGAACATAAGGTAAATATTCAAGAGCACTTTTATCATCAAATGGTTTAGCAATTTTTTTATCATCCATAGATGAATTGAAATCAACTTTAACATCAAAATTTTCTGTTTCAAGATTAACTTCACTTACATAAGATGCCCCAGTAATATCTGGTACTAATGTTCTATCATCTAAATGATTTCTAAAATATTGACCTATAAAAGTAGTTACATCAGCTTTCTCAAAGTACATATCTTCAAGAGTTTCTATATAATTACCAGTATTCTCTTTTACTGCTACAGGAGCTAAATGACTAAATCCATTAGGACTAAAACCTAAACCTTTATAATTGCAGTAAAGAAATAACTTAATAGCCATATCCCTACATTCATCATTAATATTCATAAGTGTTTCCCAACTTCTAATATAGTCTTGCTTCTGTATATCAGTAATTCTACCTACATTACTAAAGGTAAGAGATGGTGCTGGATTATATTTAGTAAACTTATTATATTTTACTCTGTTTATAATAGGTAACTGAGATAACTCTGGATGAGCTTTTTTGAAAGCATCAAACTCAGCAGGGAATTTAGTGATATAATATTTTCTTTCAGATATAGGATTACCTTCCTCATCTTTATAATTATATTCACTAGTTTCTGCTAGCATATAACTGATAAAATCATTATATATACTATTTCTCTGCTTTTCATTTAAATTACCATATCTAGTCATATCTTTTATAGTACTTATAATACTAGTATAAGTATTATTATAGTATGGAAAATACTTATTGAATAACTTCTCAGTAGATTCTACACCATAGGTAAAGAATGCCTGTAATATAGGTAATGGACTATTAATAATATCTTCTTCATTTAAATTAAATGAAAGTAATCCTAATGTTCCTGTAAGAGAGTAATTAGCATCTTTTATAGGAGCCATCAATAATTTTTCAACTTTCTCAATATTAATTATATCTGAAGAGATATAAGGTCCTGCTCCACCATTTTGAGTATCAGCTCTAGTAGCATTAGTAAATTCATTCAAATCACCTGCTAATTTATTAAGTCTTGCAAACATAAAGCCTACTTTTAATTGATTAGCATAGAATTCATGACCTTCACTAGTATTAGCTGTATCTGCATCTTTTCTTGCTATAATATTACTTGCTAAGTCTTCATCTTTAAAATTATAATCTTCTATTTTAGTATAGTAACTATTAACATTAGTACCATTATTATAGTTCTTATATTTATTAATAGTATTAATAATAGCTTCTGCTAATGATACTCTATTATTCTGTACTTCTTTTACTATATCTCTTACAATAGGTTGATTAATTATAAGTGACATAGTATTAATTCCTACACCCATTCTTAATAATGCAAATGCACTAGAAGCAGTAATTTCATTGAAGTTCATATCACCTGCAATAGGGTCTTTTGCATTATCTACAAAGGCTGCCAAGAAACTAGCAATATTTCTGGTAATAAACTCATTATCTGCATTCTTAATATCATGTAAAGAGTTATATTTATGACCATTAAATGTCAACTGATATTCACCTTTAATACCAAGTTTAGTCTGCTGCATTAATGCATGAGAAGCATTATTAGTAGCAGCCATAGGGATAAGTGATGCACCAGACATATTTCTTTGATGAAGAGTAACCCAAGTAGTAGGTACTAATGGATTAAGTTTTTCCTTATATTTATCTGCTAAATTATCAAGTTCATCAAGACTAAGTTTCTCAAGTCCTTTTAAACCTCCTAATTTAGTAAGAGTTTCTTTATCAACATTATATAAGATAGTATTAATTCTAGCAGCCTTTTTTGGTTTATCAAAACCACCAGGTTCTAGAATACTCTTAGCAGTATCTTTATGTGATAATACACTCCACATAAGGTCAATCATCAAAGAATCTCTTTGTTTCTTACTATTAGCCTTTGCATTATTATAAATACTTAACTTGTCATTTCCTTTTATTTTATCAAAGTCATAATCATATGTACTAAAAGAACTATTTATTAAGTACTTGGATTTGTTCTTATTAAACCATTCAGAGAATCTTGTTTGAGCAGTTTCAGATAAATTAAATCTCTTGACATTATTATCTTTTAACCAGCCTTTAAATTCTTCTGCTAAATCATTTAAATCCTCAAAATCTAAAGGTTCTCCTTCAGTTTTTTCAGCAATATATTGCTGTAAAGCCTCACCATAATTCTTATCAATTTCTTCAAGAATATCTTTACTTGATTCTAATTGATAAAAATCATCCCAAGCTTTCTTAATGTTATAGTTATTCTTAGTAAATAAACTATGAAACATTACATAAACCTTATCAACATCATAGTCACTTCCTGCTAAAGAAGTAATCTCTTTAGGTAATATAATTACACTACCTACTTGTCTAGGTAAGAATCCCTTTATTCTAATATGTTGCATAGAATATTTATCCTCAGTAGGAACTCTATAACCTATTACTTCTCTATACTTTTCTGGTACTATATAATTACCTTTACTATCCTTTTTATTAATATCAAGTTCATGAGTATTAGGGTCTAATAAAGCATTATATAATTCTTCTGTTGGACAAGGAAGATAAGCTTCAAAATATTTAATAGAGCCATCTTCATTATAAACAATTTGAGGTTGTTTACTTTCATCAAGACCAAAAGGAGAAGCTTGAATTAATGCTCCACCATTAATCTTCTGCTTAGTAACCCTATTCTTTAATATACTGTTAAGTAATGCTTGTATCCTTAAAGTCTGTGAAGGGTCTATAAGAGGAATATTAAAGTTACCATTCTCATCAAGAGTTAATGCTCTAATTAAGTCTGTTCCATATCTAGGATTACTTCTTACTTCTCTTATAAGTTCTTTCTCAACTTCATGAATATCATTAAACTTATCAGATACTTCCTTAAAAGCTTCTTGAATATTAGCAGTATTGATAGCATTAAAATAATTCATCCATTCTTCTTGTGTAAATTCCCTATCTTTATATTTTAATTTAAAGTTAGGGTCTCTATTAGGATTCATATCAGAACTAATTAATCTTCTAATCTGAGTACCTACAAGTTGTACTTTATCAATACCATGTTCAGGAGTAGATGTCTGAATACCATAATCATTATAATCAAATTCATGTACTACATTTGGATTTTCTTTACCATTAAGCCTGGTTACATTTTCCAGGACAGCCATAGTAGAAGCATAATTTGTAGCATCATTAAGATTAATTGTACCTTGTAAGCCATCCTTTACAGCACTTTCAAACATAGCAGAATCTATATTATTCTTTACCATAAAGTCATTAAGAGCTTGCAATTTACTTGAATGAAGTATTTGACCAAACATTGCTCCTGTAAGGAGAAGGAACTCAGAATTCTTATGTTGAGTAGGAACTTTCATAATTCCACCCATACCATCAGGTTGATTCTTCTGAGTATAAAGATATGGTTTTCTTGTATTCCAAAGTACTAAGAAATCACTTGCAGTCCACTTATTATTCATAATATTATTGTAGGCTGTTTCTTCTGCATCAGACCACATACCTGCCATAATTTGAGTAGACCTAAATGATGGTAATGTATTATAAGCTTGTGCATCTGCTACATTGACTTTATTAAATATAGACATAATAGCAGCTTTATCATAAGCAGTAAATGCATCATCCTTATCTTTAACTCTGGCTTCAAGTATCTCATTAATACTATCCATACTATTAGCAGGAAGAATATTATCTTTAAGATAAATAACTCTTCTACTTCCATCATTGTTTACTAATACTGGTTTACCATTCCAAGTAGCAAGAGTATTAAGTCTTTCTGCTGGTGCATGGTCTTGCTTATTTCTCTTTTGGAAGTCCTCAAGATTTTTATAATAAGCTAAATCAGTAGTTGTAAGTTCAATAAATTGAGAAGTAAAATAAGTACTATTCCAGAACCATTCTCTCATTCTATCATTCATTCCTTCCTCAGAATAAACATTTACATGCTTAAATCTAGCATTCTTCTCTGTACCAATTCTATCATAAAGACCAATATCCTTATAGTGTTGAATAGCCTCTTTAAATCTACTATCCATTATAGACTTAATAGTATTTTTAATTAAGTTATCAACTTCATCCATAGATATCTGTTTAGCTTCATCTATAGCTTGAAGGAATGTCTTGCCACTTTGACCTTTCTGATTTAATTCAGGGAAGAACTTAAATTCTGCGCCTCCCATCTTTTTACCATTCATATCAAAGTTAGCAATAGGGTCTATATGATTATCTGTAGTAGCTCTTTCTTTAACAAGATTAATTCTATCAATCTCCTGATATACTAAATCTTTAAACTTATCAAGTAACTTCTCTTCATATCCCTTCTTATATCTCTTGAATTTAATAAACTCAGCAGATTGTGCATCAGATAACATAGGTACTTGATAATAACCATAAGTTTCACTTCCACTTCTATCTGCTGCACCAGTCATATACATATTATATAAGGCTAATGTAGCATCTAAATCTGTCCAAGCATTATATTCTTTTCTATTATATTGAAGGAGTACTACATGCTTTAAATTACTTCTTACTTCTGCATTATTTTCAATTTCTTCTAATATACTATTTCTCCATTTACCATTCTTATTAAACCAATTACATACTCTATAATCATCAAGTACCTGTTTATAAGTATCTTCTCTCTGTAACTTCTTAATAAGAGTTGTTACATAAGAAGGATTAATATGAGCATACATAGTTTTATCACCTTGTCTTACACTAGATTCAATAGTATCTTCATCTACTTTATTGATTACCTCTGCAATATTATTAAAGGCAGTACCATGAATATTAAGTAAGTCTATATATTCACCATCTTTAACTTTCTCATTACCTTTATTTAAGTCATAATAAATAGTTCTTAAATTACTTAATAAGACATTAACTGCTGGCTTGAAAGCTTTATTATCTAAGTTAAACTTTAATGTATTTTCAAGTGTTTCTGAATCTACACTAGCACCTAACATATTCATAGCTTTCTTAATTCTTGCTATATTTTCATCAGTAAGATTTTCAGCAATAGTTTCTCTGTCTTCAAATATATCAAGTAATTCATTAACTAAATCAAGACCTACTTTAGCATTCTTTAATTGAATGTCTCCATTCTTATCATATATACTATCTGTAGTAAGAACATTACCATATTCATAGTTATCTCTCCATTCATCAAAATAATGTGAAGTACCTTCTGCACCATTAATAGACATTACTTTAGTACTTGTAGAGGTATCACTATTAGTACTTACTTTCTGAATAAAGTAATTGACATAATCCTTTCTATATGCTCTATAAAACTCAGTAAACAGTTGATTATCATTATTTAATTCATTAATAATCTGTTTTACCCAAACCTTCTTTTTACTAAGTTGTTCAAGCATAGGAATCATATCTTCAGCACTAATCATATTTCTAAGAGCCTGTATTAATTCTGAATGTACATAACCTGCATTAAGATAGATATTATCTCCTAAATCATCTCTATCAACATTACCTGTAGAATCATATCTTACCATATTACCTATGGCTTGTCTAACTCTAGCAGTAAGACTATCAAAAGTAGCTACCTGTCTAACATCAGTCATCCATCCATCTTTCAAAGATTCTTCTTTCTCAAATACATCTCCTTGATTAGTTTGTTTACCATCCTCATTGAAAGTATCACTATTCTCTTGAGTATTAAGTACAAAGTTACTATTTAAGTTAACAGAAATACCCTCAGTTAATGCTAAGTTTCCTAATGCTTCTTCTGCTAATACTTGAAAGTTATTAAGTACATTTTGAAAAGCTTTAGTTTTTCTTTCTGCAACATTTCTAGCTATATTAGTAGCTATCCTATCATCAAGATTAGGTTTAATACTTAATATTTGTTGCTTTTCTATAGCTATCTTTGTCTCTAAAGGAGCATCAGCATATACTTGAAAAGCTTTTCTTACTTCCATCATAATACTCTGTACACCTTCAGACTTAATAACACTGAATCTAGTAATTTTCTTTCTACTAAATAATAAATCATTCTTTACTTTAGGATTAGTTTCTGCTTGGATTTTATCATTATAAGAAGCTAATTTATCCTTTAATTTACTATTTACTATAGATGAAAACATTCTAGTAATTCTTTCTACTCTATGTTTTCTTTCTATAGGAGACATCTGTCTAGCACATCTAGCTAAATCCTCAGCATATGATTTATTATCTTCCTGTATAGGAGCTTCTTCTGTAGTAATTACTGGAGTTATTTTTCTATTCTCCTGTACAGGAGATAAAGCTTTATTAATCTGTTTAGTATTATAATCTAAATTTCTACCTTGTATAAATACATTATACTCTTTTTCAAAGTATTCTTCAAGTTCTGTTTCTTTTATAGCTAAAGTTTTAGAATTAGTTTCTTTAGCTTTAAAATCCATTTCATTATATCTACCAGACTCTACTAAATTTCTAATTGATTTTGGTACAATTTTATCAATAGACTTCCAATAGTTATCATCATTTACATTAGTAACCTCTTCATGTTTACTATTATACAAATTCCATATTTTTCTAGTAGAACTTCCATTATATATAGCATAAGCTGTATTTCCTGTTCTAGGACTAGTAAACTTTATTTCTATTGCTGTACCTTTAACATCAGGATAGAGTTTAACCTCTGTAGTACCTTCATTAAACTTACTTTTATCAAAAGTAGTACTTAAAAGTTCTTCTCCTTTTTCAGTAAGAAAACCTTTATCTTTACCTTCAGTATTAACATAATCTGCTATATTAGTACTCCTTACAGGACTTTGTTTATCTTTACTTAATTGTGATTGTATAAATTTCTCTATCTTATCTTTTGTAGGCATTGTAGGTTCTTCACCATCTTTAAAATTAGCACTTTGCCAAGCACTAATCATAGACCTTACCATATCAAAAGTCTGCATACAATCATACTTGTCTTTAAACTCACTTAAGAAATTCTGTACTATTCTAATATTATCTCCAGTGAGTAACATACAATGTATTGCCATATTCTTTATATTTAATTAAATTATTTGTTTGCAAAGATACAACTTTTATAGTTAGTTGCAAAACTTTTTAGTAAAAACTAAAGGTACTATAAACAAATCGCTTATAGTACCTTCTTAACATTATTAACAATTAAAACTATTGAACAATGTATTTAGTATTATCAATAATAAGCCATTTAATGGTATTAATATTGACTAATCTTACATTGTTTTCTGAATCCTCAATATCCATATCAATACACTGATACTTACCATCTCTAGATTCAAATTGAATTTTATATCCTCTAAGAACTCTATCTTCTCCTTCAACAATTTTAGGAATAGGATTATTCATAAGAGTATAAAGAGTTTTCTTAGCCCAATCTGCTACACCTTTCTTTGAATTTTTAACCTTATCAATTTCTTGGCATATTTGTTCAGCTAGAGTATCTACTTCTGTTTTAAATTGTTTAGCACTTTTAGCTTTATCTTGCTTCTTAAAACATACAGTAAATACCTTACTACTATGAATATTCTCCCATATACTTCTAATTCCAGGAGTACCATCTTTCTTGTCTTCTTTAGTAACTTTTATTTCTGTAGTATACCCATCAGCAGTATTACAGAAATTATGAAGATAATCCTTATCAATAGCTACTTCATTTTTACTTTCAAAGTGTTCAAGAATAACACTACTACCAAGAATATTCTTTACTCTATAATGAGAACTTTCACTAAGAATATCACCTTTTTTAATTTCTTTTTCAATCATAATTATAAATATTTATTATTAATAAAATCTTGATGCATTGGATGTGCTAAATCATACATCTGTGGGTCAACTATCTTGTTATCTCTAAGTTCAAAGAAATGTTCCCAAGCTTCTTTAAATCCACACATATATAATTCTGTTTTAGTACTATTAGGTAATACTACTCTAGCCTGTTGTGGTTTCCAACCTTCTTTAAGAAGCTTAAAATAGGTAGCCTCTGCTGTAAGAAGATGTATCATAAAATCATACTCAACATTTTTACTAGTATAGAAATTATCATGATAATTCTTTTCAGTATAAGTACCTTCTTTTATAGCTAACCAACAAGGTTTAATAAATGTAACTTCATTATTAAACTTATCTTTATTATAGGCACAAAAACGCTGAGATTCCTGAATAAAAGACATTGTTCTATGTCTTACTACTTCATGACTTACAGCTCTATTAGTAATAAGTTTTACTGTATATCTTTTAGGATAATATTCATTATCTTCTGAATTAAAGTACTCTCTAATATATGATACTTTCTTTTCTAACTCTAGCCAATGTCTATAATTAGTAGTAAAGTAGGTATAATTATCTACTGTTTTACATTTAATCCATTCTACATTATATAAATTACAAAAGATTAAATCTTCAGCAAATGTCTTAAGTAAAG
>ULMM01046258.1_pt1 | contig 13287 bp, 11 predicted proteins | sample 1951661 | NCBI WGS metagenome assembly ULMM01 (sample SAMEA4835551, study PRJEB28245) | human gut metagenome | biome: gut microbiome; material: fecal sample | place: Denmark | collected 2008 | reverse complement strand
TTTAGTAGCTTTTGTTGGTTGTGTGTTTACATTTATGTTTGTTACTGTGTCTGTTACTGTGTATGTAAATGTTGTTGTTTTTGTTATTCCATTTTCTGTATATGTTATTGTTGCTGTTCTTTTTCCTTCTGTTGCTGTACTGAAGTTTGTTAACATATTACTTGTTACTGTTATTGCTTCTGGTACTCCAGATGCTCTTGTTACTAAGATTGATAATCCTGTTTGTAATGGATCATTTACATTGTATTGTGATTGTGCTGTTCCTTGTATTGCTATTTGTTTTACATCATTTATTATCTCGATTGGGTAATTTTCTTGTTTAGATATTCCGTCTTCTTGATATTTTATTAATAATGTTTTGCTTTCTTTGTTTGTGTTTCCATATGATGCTGGTGACATGTTTACTGGACTTCCATCACTTTCTGTAATCATGCTTGCATCTAGTGGTTTGTCTTGTGTTGTTCCACTTGCATATGTTATTGTTATTTTTCCTCCTGCAAGGTCTAATGCATCTCCATGATTGTATTGTGATTTTGTTGGTGGTGTGATTGCTATATTTGTTATATTGTCTTTTACGTTGTATGTGTATGTTGTTGTTTTTGTTACACCATCATCTGTGTATGTTACTGTTGCTGTTTTTCCTGTTCCTGCTGTTGTTGTTGTTAATCCACTTACCATTGAGTCTTGTATATTTACTGTTTCTGTGTTTCCTGCTTTTCTTGTTACTTTTAATGTTCCTCCAACTCCTGTTGTTGAATCATTTAAGTTATATTGTGTTCGTGGTTGTGTGTCTATTGTGATTTGGTCTATTGGATTTTTTATTGTTATTGTGTAATATGCAGTTTCTGTTACTCCATCTTCTGTATATTCTATTTTTAGTGTTTTTGTTAATTTGTTGTTTGTGTATTCTGCTACAACAGGACTCATGTTTACTGCTGTTCCTGTTGCATTGTCTGTTACCATTGCATTTGTTATTTGTACATTTGATGTTGTGCTGTCTGCATATTTTACTTCGATTTTTCCTCCTGTGAAGTCTAGTGTGTCTCCATGTTCATATTCTGTTTTTGTTGGAGCTGTTATGTTTATATTTTTTACTCCATTTTTTACTGTTATATTGAATGTGGTTGTTTTTCCTTCATAAGTAACTGTTACTGGCTTTGTTCCTTTATTTGTTGTTAGTGTGCTTAAGTTTGTTAGTGTTATTCCTTGATCTGTTAGTGCTACTGTTTCTGTGTTTCCTGCCTTTCTTGTTACTTTGATTGCTCCTCCTGCTAAGTTGTATGATGTGTCTCCTATGTTGTATGTTTTGTTTGTTGGTTCTGTTGACATTACTATTTGACTTACAACATTTTTTATTTTGATTGGGTAATTTACTGTTCCAGTTACAGTGTTTTCTTTATATTTGATTACTAATGTTTTTGATATTTCATTATTTATGTAATCAGATGCTGTTGGTGCCATGTTTACTGAACTTCCATTACTCTCTCTTACCATATTTGATGTAATTTGTTTTGTTTGTGTTGTTCCATCTGCATATGTTATTTTGATATTTCCACCTGTGAAGTCTAGTTTGTCTCCATGTTCATATTCTGTTTTTGTTGGTGGTGTGATTGTTATTTTTTTTGCTTGGTTTGTGACTTCTACTTCATAGGTCATTGTTTTTGTGTCTGGGATTTGTGTTCCATCTGATAATGTGTATTTGAATGTGTTTGTTATTGTTAGTGTTTGTACTCCTAGTTGTGTTTGGTTATATCCTGTTACCATATTTGTTGTTAAGTTTACATTTGATACTGTTCCATTTGCCCATGTTACTTTTATTCTTCCTCCTGTTACATCTAATGGTTCATTATATGCATAGTCTACTTTTGTTGGTTCTGTTAGTGTTGTTTCTTTTACATAGTTATATGCTTCTACATCTATTGTTTCTGGTGCTGTTTTGTTGTTTATTGTTACTGTTAAGTTTTGCTTGCTTCCTATTTGTGTGTTATTAAATGCTGATATTGCTGCACTTCCATCTGGTAGACTTATGTTTGTTGTGTCTCCACTTGCTAGTGTTATTTTTACTGTTGCTCCTGTTAAATCTAATGCTTCTCCATATTTGATTGCTGTTTTGTTTGGTTGTGTTACAATATTTATGCTTGATATTCTATCATTTACTATTATTGTTTGTTGTGCTGTTTTTCCGTCATATGTAAATTTGATTATTTGAGTTCCTTTTACTTCTACATTACTGGTTCCTGTTATTTTTGTGAAGTTTGGTGAATTTACATCTGCTTGTGTTTCACTTATTGCTAAACCTGGTGTTGTATTTGTTATTGTTTTTGTTGCTCCACTTTTTGTTACTGCTGCTAATGTTAATCCTGCAAAATTTAGTGTGTCTCCATGATCATATTCTCCTTGTGTCATTGGTGTTGCTACTGATAGTGATTGGATTGGATCATTTACTGTTATATTAAAGGTTGTTTCTTGGCCTTTGTATTCTAATTTTACATTTGGATTGTTTACATCTGCTGGTGACCCTGTTTTTATTGTTACTGCTGGGTCTGTCATGTCTATGTCTTCTGTTGTGTGGTCATCATATGTTACTTGGATTACTCCTCCTGTTAGGTCTATTGCGTCTCCATGGTCATATGCTGTTTTTGTTGGATTTGTTTTTACTGATATTGATGCTATTTGTTTTTCTGCTTGTGTAAATCCGTGTGTTGCTAATGGTAAGTCTTTACTTATTTTTATTCCTGATTCATTTGTGTAGTTTACTTTTAATCCAGTTGGTAGCCCTACTCCTGATGGTACTAGTGAAAATAGGTCTGATGGTAAATTTGTTTCGTCTACTGAACTGTCTAATTTGAATGATAGTTTTAGTATTGGGTAATACACTGAGAAATCTTTTCCGTTTACATCTATTGCATCATCTCCTACTTGTCCTGGTATGTATCCATTGTCTGCTATGTCTGTTCCTCCTGATGGTTCTGTTGCTAAGAAATGGAATGTATTTGAATTTTTGTCATAGTTTTTTACTTGTAGTGTTCCTAAGAAATAATCACTTTGTGCCATTATCATTCCTAATGATGTTGTTGATGCTCCTGTGTTTTTGTTACATGGTGTTATTTTGCTTTTGTCTATTTTGAATTGGAAGTCAAATCCATTTAGGACTGCTTCTGTTACTGCAGCGATTTCTACTGTTAGGATTTTGTTTGATCCTTTTTTGGTTACTCCTAAGTTGTTGATTATGATTGGATTGTCTCCTAACACTCCTGTTGCTGCTTTTGAGATGTTATTAAATAGTACACTGTATGGTGAGAACATATTTAATATCATCACTAATAGGGTTATGAGTGCTATTTTCTTTTCTTTCTTCATATCTCTTTCTCCTTCTTTTATTTTCTTTTTTATTTTTCTTTTGTTATTTTTTGTTTTATCCTGTGTATTCTTGTATTTTTATTGTTTTATATAGGTCTCCTACTACACTTACCATATCATCTAATGATACATATCCTTTTTGTCCAAAGTCGTATCTTTCTGAATATGTGCTGTCTCCTTTGCTTGCTCCCATGCTGTTTACTATTTCTATTGTGTCATTTAAGTCTATGATTCCGCTTCTGTCTGCGTCTCCTTCGTATAATATTTTTGTTCCTAAGTCTATTTCGTCATTTTCGTTTATTGTTATTTTTGTTGTTATGTCTGCTAGGAAGCCTTGTCTTTCTGCATAGAAATCATATTTTCCTGGGATTACATATATTTCGTAGTTTCCGTCATTATCTGATTTTGTTGTTTTTTCTGTTTGTTCGCTGTCTACATCATCTAATGAGAGATTTCCTGGTATGATGTCATCCCAATTTACTTGGCCTTGCTTGTATATTCTTAAGTCTGCTGCATAATTCATTGTTATTCCATATGATCCATTCATACTTTCTTTTAGCCCATCTCCTAGTTGTATTTTTCCTCTTATTTTTCCATATGGCCTTTTTATATGTATTTTGTATGTTTTTTGTATTTCTTGCTTTTCTGCTGTTACTGTAATTTCTATTATTGTTTCTTCTTCTCCTAATTCATTTAGTCCTATTTTTTCTTGTATCTCTTGACTCGTGTCTGTTATTTGTTTTTCTTCATATACTATGTCTCCGTTACTGTCTCTTTCTGTTTTTCCGTTCTCGTCTTTTTTTGGATATTTTATTTTTATTGTTGATTTTGCGTCTTCTGTTTGCATTTTTAAATCTATGCTGTCTACATATTCTAGTATTTTTGTTTCATATTCTAATGTGTTTTTGTCAAATGTTGGATTTAAGTCGTAACTTCTGTAGTTTCCTTCTTCATTGTTTCCATTGCTTATTTCTATTTTTGATAAATTTGCATTTTTTGATGCTAGGTCTAATGTGAATTCGAATAGCGATTGTGCTTGGTAGTCGTTTGATTCACTTGTTACTACTTTTATTCCTGTTGTTGGTGATGTGCTTCCTGTTTTTAGTTTGATGTCGTCTGTTGTTATTGCTATTCCGTCTTCCATTTGAAAACTTATTTTTCCTATTATTGCTTCGTCTTGTACTTCTACTATTGGCTGATTTTGTGTTTCTTCTTTATAATAGTCATTTGTTCCTGTTCTTTCGTCCTCTCCTAGTATTGAGTATACCATTCTTAGCTCGCCTGGTGTTCCTTCTATTTCTAACATGTCCATATATTTTTCGAATCCGTTTATATATGTAAAGTTACTTGGTATATCGTCTGCGTCATTTACGTCTATAGCTGCGTTTGTTTCTATGTTTGATGGCGTTAAGAGGGCTGTATTATATTGTAACCTTAAGTCTATTCCTTTGAAGTTTAGCTTTCTTATTTTTACTTCTATTATTAGTTGCTTTTTTCCGTTTACAACTTCTTGTGATATTGCTCTGTATTCTATTTTTTGGTCATTTGCTGGTTCTAGAGTGCTTGCATATACTTTTCCTGCTGGTATGTTTATTATTGTTGCCATTGCTATTGCTATTATTAGTAGTATTTGTGCTATTGCTTTTTTTAGCTTTCCTTCTAGCATTTGCTTTTCCTCCTTTTTCCAGATTTTTTGACGCATTTCTTCCTTTTGTCTTATATTTTTACTTTATCTTATTTGTCGTTTGGTGTCAATTTGTGCCTTTTTGCTTTTTTTGCTTTTCTTTTTACGGATTTTCTACCTTTACCTTGTTTTTGTCATTTTGTTTACATCTTTGTTACATTTGTTTTATTTTTTGATCGTTTTTCTTAGGGATTTTCCGCTTTTATTTCTTTTTTACTTTTTATTTTGTGCCTTTTTTTATGTTTTTCTATTATGCAAAAACCGAAAATTTGTTTTACTATATTTTTTATATTCTTGGAAGTTTGAAGAACTTCCTTAGAATATAAAAAAAGTAGCATTTTTGCTACTTTAATAATATAAATTGCTATACGAATTAAGCTAATATTATTTGGATTTTTTAAAAATTATAACCTTTTAATATATATACTCTTTTTCTATCTTGTGAGTCTAACATTTTTTATATATGTGTATTTGATTGTTAGTAAAGCTTTTATTTTTGTTCTTCAATTGGTACGCTATTTATTCTTGTAATTTTGTTGTCTTTTATTCTTACTTCTACTGTATTATCTTTTGCTGATATATAATAATAATATTCTCCTTTTCTTTTTATTTTTAATACTTCTAGCTCTTCTTTGTTGGTCTTCTCTCCTAATTCATTGAATTTTTTTTGTGCTACTTTTACTGCTTTTTCTCTTTCTTTTTTTTCTTCTTTGGTTTCTTGTTTCTCTTTTTCTACTTTTTGTTCTGTTATTCCCACTAGTTTTAATACTTGACCATTAAATGTGTTTTGGCTTTTGTCTAGTATTAGCATTGCTATGAAAATTATTATTATTGCTATTATTACTATTCCTACATTTCTTATTCCTTTTTTGGCTTTTATTTTCTTTATTTTTGCTATTTTCTCTTTTATATCTTCTGTTTTTTCTTTTGAATTGCTTCCTTTGGATTCTGCTGAAGGAACCTCTTCTTGCTCTGTTGAATTGCTTCCTTGGGCTTTTTTATCTTCTTTTGTTTGTTCTTCTTCCTTACGGATTTCTTGATTTTGTTTGTTTTTACTTTCCTTTTTTTGTTTTTCCATTTCATCTGACTCTTCTATGTTTATTATTTCTTTTTTCTCTTCTATTGTGTTTTTTTCTGCTTTCTTTTTTGTTTGTTCTTTTTTATTTTCGTCCATCTTTAATCATTTCCTTTCTTTAGGCACAAACTTGGCTGGAAATTTTCGAATCTTGGTTATTAGTTTTAATATGGCTAAATGCAATTTTCCAACCTTTGTCCTTTCCTTTTATTTTTTAATTGTCTATTTTTTTATTTTTATTCATTTTGATAGTTTATTTGCTCTTCTTTTATTGGTGTGTATCTTATTAACTCTTTAATTTCTAAATCTTCTTTGTGCATGTCTATAGCGGTTATTTGATGATTATCATATGTTGTGTAGTAATATATTCCTTTGCTTGCATTGCAACATGATGTATATATCGTTATTTCATATTTTTGGTTTTCTAGTTCGCAACAGCCTCTTGGTTGCTCTACTGAATTTAAAATATGAAAAAATTGGCTTACGCTTTCTTTTTCAGTCTCTGGTGAAATTGAGTTCATTTTTACAAATGCTGCTCTTATAAACCTTGATTGTGATGTTAGATCTCCTGGTAGTCCTATTGTTCCCATTCCTCTGCTGTATTCTTTTAGATCTAATCCTTTGGCAAATGTATTTTCTTTGTTTCTGGCTGATAAATTCCTATATTTGCTTAGTGCAAACATTTGCTTATCAAACGTTGGATTATTTGTTAGTATTCCTACTGGATTGTCATATATTCTTATTCCTTCTTTTACTGCTTCTACTGTTATTGCTTCTTGACTATCTGCTATTATCCAATGTAATTGTGCTACTGGTAACTGACTGTTAAATTGTGTATCTGTAATATTTATTTCTTCTAATTGTTTTTTGGCTTCTTTTACTGTTGCACTTTGACTTAATATCCATGGTATGAATTCATATTGTGCTATATTGTTTTTTCCTTTTTGCCTTTTATTATATTGTGCATTTCCAACAAAGTTTAATCCCGCTATTGCTAAGCCTTTTTCATTTATTGCGTCATAATATAACGGATAGTTTTCTACTACATATGCCATTCCTATTATTGCATAATGTTTTTTTATTGTTCCCTCTTCACTGAATTTTATTTCATAGTTTCTTGGCATTATTGTTATTTCATCTCCATATGAGAATTCATAGTCTAGTGTTCTTCCAAAATAGAAGTCTTTTGTTTTGTATGTTGCTGCTGTACACATTTTTTCCTCCTTTGTTTCTTTTTATTTTTTTGATGTTGTTTTTTCAAATAGATTATTTTGTTAATACCATTATTGAAAGTAATAATATTTTGCTTTTGTTTTTTATGTTTTTTATTTTAGTCTTTCCTCTAAGTCTTTTTTTATTGCTTCTTTTATTTCTTCTATTGTTATATTTTTTACTTGTTCTGCATATTCTTCTATGTCTTTTTCTTTTGGCATATTGCTGTGTGCTATACCCCATTTTTTTAGTATTGGCAATATATGACTTTCTAATTCTGGATAGTATTTATATAGCGTGTCGTATGCATTTAATGGTTTGTCTTCTTTGGTATATCTTGCACTTTCCCAGTCCAATGCCATTTCTTCATAGTCTGCTTCTGTTTTTTCTTTTTCGTTTTGATGATGATTTGATATTTTTCTATGTATTTTTGATACTTCATTCTTTTCATACAGTAAATACATGTATATTTTGTCCATATCGTGCTCTTTTATTTGTGTTAGCTTTTTTTCTTTGTTGTTTTTTATGTATTTTTCTGCTAGATAGTTTACTATTTTTTTGTGTCTATATGTGTATTCTATGTATCTTTGGTTTTTCATTTTCTTATTTCCTTTTTATTTTTTATTATATTTATTTTTATATTGTGCATTTTGAGTACTCTGCAATTTTTGTGTTGTGTTTTTGAAATGCTTTTTAATTTTTTCTTTCTTATTTATATCATATTTGTTCTTTTTTCTCAATATTTTTTTGGTTTTTTATGGTTAATTTTTTAATATTAAAATAAAACACCTACTTTAGCGAATTGAACCAAAAAATTGAACATTTTTTGGTTTGGTTCTAAGTAAATGTTTTCTGTTATTTTAATACATAGACGCTTCTATTATTTTAAAACTAGCCTTTTTCATTTTATCTATTTTATCTGATGTTACTAGTGTAAATATTTCAAAGTTTTGACTCTGTCCTGCTGCTAAATCGTTTGCATATACGTAGTTCTTTCTCCTGTTGCATCCACTGCTTCTATATGAAAACTAAATGATTTTTTCTCGCTAGTTTTGTTTGTGACTTTTATTGTTAATTTTGTATTTGTTACACCATAACTACTTTTTGTTACTTCAAAATTTCCTAATTCCACATTTGCATCATTCGCTAAAACTTCTTCTGTACTCGCTCCTGTTGCTTTTGTCTAAATTTGCACTGACTTCATTTAAGCTGTTTGTTAAAGTTTTTTACGAGTTGACAGTTATTACTATTGCTAAAACGCATAAATTGTTTGTCCTTTACTAGCTTTTTTTATTGATGATATTATTGCAAATAGTAGCCCCATTAGCCCTAATACAAATGATAAATTATTTATTATTGGAATAAATGAAGTGCAAATTCCAATAATTCCTAGTACTAAACTAGCTGTTCCAAAGCCACTTTTTTCTTTTTCTGAATGTTCTGACATTATATATCCCTACTTTTATAATTTTCTTAAAAATATAAGAAAATTAACTGCTAAAACTCCCAAAAACTTTGACTTTTTATCTTAAATCATCATTTATCTTATGAATTGGAAATTTATTTTCTTTCAAAACGCTTTTTATTGCTTTTGGCAATAGTGGATACTCATCTATTTTTTTTAAATCCAGCCATTCATATTGTAAATAATCCTTTCCCTCTATATTTTTCATTGTGTATTCTATTTTTTTATCCTCTTCATTTACAAATTCTATTTTGTGTACAAACATTATTTCATGATATTTTGAACCTTTGGCTTCAAAAAAGTTTTCTATTGTTGATATGTATCCTGTTATTTCAATTTTTTTTCCCAATTCTTCTTTAATTTCTCTTTTTATTGTGTCCGCAGAATTTTCTCCAATTTCTACTCTTCCTCCTATTAGAGCATAGTGCCCAGATTTTCCATTTTTATGAGCTAAAATTTTGCCATTATGTATCATTACTCCTGCTGCTCTTATATTTAGTTTGTAATCCTCTACATCTATAGTGATATCCATCATTATTCTTTCTCCTTTCACTTTTTCAATTTATTGATCTTCTTGTATATTAGCTATTTTATCTTCAATATATGTTATTTCTTTGTCTGTTAAATTGTATTTTTTATATAATTGCAAATCTATTTCGTTTACTTTTTGTGACCAATCAATATCTGATTTTCTTGTAAAGTCTTGCATTGGCACAAATTTGTATACAATTTGCGTTACATTTTGAGATGTTTTTAATATTGAAACCATGAATCTTAAAAACTTTGTTTTTAGATATTTTTGTAAAGATTTTGCTTCGTCTAGATTGTCAAAATTTCCTATTGGAAATAAAGAATCTGTGCAAGCTGTTTTTTTTTCACCGATATATGGATATCCTATAACTTTTAAATCGCTATTTGGATTACCTGCAGATTTTGAAATAAATACTTTATATCTGTTAAATATATCTATATTTTTCTTTACAACATCTTCTTTTATGTATCTAATTTTATTTCCTTTGCATCTTAGTTCACAACAATTTTTAAATTTTCTTTTTTTAGATATGCTATCTACTACACTTTGTTTTCCTATGATTCCGAATGCGTTTCTTCCTGTTGTAATTTGCGTTAAAGGTGTGAAATTCTTTTCTTTTACTTTTTGTAATATTGGATAATCTTCATTATTATTTAGAATTATATCCATCCCTTCTTCAAATAGGTTCCTATATGTGCTTTTTGTATTTCCTTGATAACAATTTACAAATTTTACTTTATCTTTATAATTTTCCTCATATAGAAAATAGTTTATTCCACCTTTTATTTCAACATTATCAAATACTTCTTTTTCATCTTTATAGTTATATATTTTTGAAATGTGATTGTTTTCTTTTATGTATTCTCTTAATTTTACAAATGATTTATCTTGTGCGTCTCCTGTAAACCATCTCGAAGGTGTGATCAGTGTACTGTATTTTGGTTTTAATTTCATTGTAGATATTATGAACCATGGAAATAATTGTTTTCCTAATGATGCATTTTTTTTGCTAGTACTTACTATTTCTTGATATGGTGGATTTCCAACAATTATGTCAAACTTCATTTTTTCGTCTTCCTCTCTATAATTTAAGTTTTCTTCTAATTTGATTTCTGAAAATTTTTTGTCTTGGCATAAATATCTTTTTATTTTTTTATAATCTATTTTTCCTTTGTTTTTACATACTTCAATTATCTTATTTTTGCATGTTTTTATTTGCGTTATTATTTCTGATTGTGATAATTTTTTGAACTTGTTCATTGCCACTTTAGCTCTTTCAAGTGGTTTTAATGTGTTATCTTGTGATAGCTTGTTTATATTGTGTATTTTATAGTCTAATTGACTTAATTTAAATACGTCCATTTTTTCATTCATTATTTTTAGTATATTATTGTTTAGACCTGAATTTTTAGCAGTCGACTTGTTTTCTTCACTATTGTCTATAGAATTAATAATTTGTAGTAAAGAATTGCGTTTTTTTCATCTTCTTTAATATCTTTTTCTTCTTGTTTTTCACTTGTTTCTATATTTATTTCTGGAATTTCTAATTCGTCTCCATCTTAATCATCTACATTGTCAGTTGCTAGTCCTTTGCTTGTTCCTAATTCAGCTTCATCTTTTTTACTTCCATCAATAGTCTCTAATAGTTCTAATACTTCTTCCTCATTTACGAATTTTTGTGTTCGCCGTTTTTTGATTTTTTTATTGATTTTGGTTTTAATAGTGCTGAAAAAGCGTAAATGTGTGGTTCTACTCTACCTGTTATAATTTTATCTAGTATGTCTTTTTCTTCCATTTTTCCTCCTATTTATTTTTTAATAAATTTTCAAATTTTACTTTTCTATTTGTATCCCAATTCATTATTCTACTGTGAACTTCACTATTTGGTATGACATATTTGATTCCATCCATTTGCCATATGTTCCAACTTATAACTTTTGCAACTTTTTTTATCAGTTTTATATCTGGTTTTTCGTTAAATTTATTATAGTAGTAGTCAATATATGTATATAATATATTTTCTCTTGATAATAATACATTATCACCTTGCCAATCGAATCCATATATACTTTTTATGGCTTTTATTGACCATTCTACCCATTCTTCTTTGTTATAGTTGTTTTCTGTTACGATTCTTAGTTTTCTATCTAACAGTCCTATTCTATCTTCTATTTTTATTTTTTTTCCTGTTACTGTGTCATATCTGCTGACCAAGTATGGCGCTTCCCCACAGGAAATTTCTAGTCTCGTGCTTTTTACATAATCTTGCCATGCTTTTTTTTCAAATTCTATTTTGAGGTAATTTGTTATCCATTTTTTTCCTACTTCTCTATTAAATATTTCTTTTTTTTCAAACCAAGCTTCATCTGCTAGATTATTTTGTTTGTTGCAAATCCAAGATGGTGTGAAGACCTCTGCATTTTTTCTGGCTCTTGCATTTTTTTCTTCTTTTGTTTTTTCAGCTCGTGGTTTTATTATATCTTTATATGTTCCTGTGATTTTGTCTATTGTTATTTCTGATTCAAATTCGAATTCTTTTCCATTAGCTTCATAATCTGTAGTTGCCCATATTATATTTTTTCCACTACTATTATCTTTTAAAAGTATATTTATAATTTCTGTGTCTGCAGATAACGATTTTTTCTTTTCTATGTTAATTAGTTCTTCAAACATTTTGCTCTCTCCTATTTTTAGAAAATCTAAAAGTTTTTCTCTTTTTGGTTGACTTCATTTATATATCTATATATTTCACCCCAATTGTATAGCACTTTAACATATTGATTTTCTTTTAAATCATATGATGGAGCGTCTTTTAAATATACTGTTTTTATTTTTGCTTCTGAAATACTTTTGCAGTTTTGATAAGAATCGTCTATCATTATATCAATTTTTTCTTTTATGCACACTTCTGTTTTTTGTGGTGTTGCCCAATAGTATTTGCTAAATATTTCTAAATCGTTTTCTTTAAATTTTTGTTGTGTTATTTTTATTGTTTTTTTGTTTATATATCCTCTTGCTGATATTATAATTAACTCATGACCTTCTTCTTTTATCATTTTTAGTACCTTTTTTGCTCCTGGCATAAAATTTGCTTCTTCTGTTATTTTTGTATGATATTTTTCTAAAAATCTATTTGTTTCTTCTTCTGTCCAATCAAATCTATCTTGAAATTTTATCTCTTTTTCGTTTTTTTTGCTGTTTCTTTTTAATTCTAACATGTCATATAGTTCTGAATATATTCTGAAGTCTTTTTCAGAATCAAATATTACTCCGTCTAAATCTATCCCTATTTTCATTTTGCATAACTCCTTTTTATTTATTTTCTGACAATAATATATCATAATTTTTTCTTTTATTCTATATGTCTTTTTAAAATATTAAAACTATGTTTTATGGATTAATAGATTTCAATTATATCTATTAGGAAAAAAATTTATATTTATCTTTATATTTAAAGAACCCTGCATTTTGCAGGGTTCTTCAGAAAGACTCTTGTATTATTCAATAAGAAATTCTAATACGTTTTCTAATATTTGTCCATTAAGTAGTTCTTCTGGAATATTCGCATCATATAACTCTTCTTCTAGTCTTTCCAATGTTCTACTTGCCGAAGTTAGGATTATGTTTTTATGTTTTAATCCTTCTGATTTTTTGCATAATTCTGGCATTTTACTCATAATTTTTTGTGCTGTTTTTTTTATGCTCTCTTGTTTTTTCTTTGTTTTTATCTTATACCGGTGAATTGCCATTTGTGTTAAAAACAAAGTGTGATACTTACTTAATCCCATATCCAAAACTTTGGCTATGATGCTTACTACTTTTGCTTCGTCTTTTTCGTTCATTCGTCTTTCCTCCTATTGAAAGTAAAAATTTATCGTTGCTATCTATATTATAACTCAATTCTAAGTTTTTTGCAATATTTATATGGAAATTTTTTCCATTTTTGTTTTATAAAATGA
>ULMM01030667.1_pt1 | contig 13866 bp, 13 predicted proteins | sample 1951661 | NCBI WGS metagenome assembly ULMM01 (sample SAMEA4835551, study PRJEB28245) | human gut metagenome | biome: gut microbiome; material: fecal sample | place: Denmark | collected 2008 | reverse complement strand
TTAAATTCTCATAATTGATTTTTATTTTTTCTTCATTAGAAAGTATTTTTATTTTTTTTAATATTTCTTTACTATTCATTTTATTATCTCCTACAATACAACAATTTCTACATTAATTTCACCATAATAATATTTTTTACGTTTTGTTATTTAATCTATTTGCTTCAATAAGTAATTTATCAAAATCTGAAACTATTTTTTGATTTTTATTAAATTCATTATACTCTTTTTCTGCTTTTTCTTCTGCCTGTTTTCTTGATATTTTGCCATTGTCTTTTAAAATGTCATATTTTCTAAACTCCAAAAATTCATTTATACTTTTAGCAAATTCTTCCATAGTAAACGTATTTTCTCTTTCAACCAAATCCTCTATATAATCAAAATATCCAGAAACTGTTCTCTCTAATCTTTTGATTTGTCTTTCATCTAAATAGTTTTTTGCAATCATTACATCTGATTTTAATATTCTTCCATCTGGTGAATTTTTCCACGTTGTTAAGCCCATATTTTCTTTTGTATGGTCTGCATTTTTGTATATTATTTCTGCTGCAGTGTTTCCCGTAATGGCATAATGGAATTTATTTTGAACTGTTGCATAAAACTTTTGTGTTATTTCTGAATCTTTGTCATAGTCTATACTACATTCCGCAAATATATCTGTTATTTGCTGCCATATTCTTCGTTCACTTGTCCTAATTGAACGAATTCTTTCTAATAATTCTTTAAAATAGTCTTTTCCAAATTTTGGACCGTTTTTTAATAATACATCATTTAAAACAAATCCTTTTTTTATATATTCTTTCAATGTATTAGTTGCCCATATTCTAAAGTCTGTTGCTTGTTTTGAGTTCACTCTATATCCAACCGCTATGATAGCATCTAAACTATAAAATGTTAATTCTCTTGAAACCTCTCTGTTTCCTTCTTTTTGAACTGTTCGAATTTTTCGAATAGTTCGATTTTCTTCCAATTCATGAGTTTCAAATATCTCCTTTAAATGATAATTTATTGTGTTTACTTCTACATCAAACAATTTAGACATTGATTTTTGTGTTAACCAAAAATCTTCGCTATCATATAAAACTTCTACAGATATGTTTTCGTTGCATTGACTTTGATAAATTATTAAATCTTTTAAATTTTCTATTATATTCATATTGGTCTCATCTCCTTCTCTATATCTTCATAACTTACTATTTTTCTTAGTTTTATATCAAATACTTTGCCAATAATAATATAAGATATTTTTATCAGCATCATAAACTCCTATTTCCCAACCTGTTGCTTCTTCTTTTGTAAAATTATGTTTTTTGTTTTCATCGCTTGTTCTACATACTAATTCATAATGATAATATCCATTTTTTATTTCAAGTACTTCACGGTTATATTCAAAATCATCTAATATACTATCATCAAGTCTGCTTTTACTCCATTTTGAATTAACATCTAATTTTTTTACTATATCCTGTCCATTTTCTTTTGAAAATTCATATACATAATAATCTAATCCATCATATTGAATTCCTTCTCTTACACTATAAATCTCTCTTTTGATATAGTCTTCTGTCTTTACTCCTAAAATATTACTATAATTATTATGTGTTCCATAAAGGTAGCTTTTTAAATAATATAATTTTTCATTTTTTAAATCAAATATAGCATAAATCCCCTTACTATCATAATAATATAAATCTTCTCTATCTATATCCTTCATATCATTGTCAACTATCTCATAAAATCTCATCATCTCATATTCATAAAATTTGTTTTTACTCCAATAATTGCTTTTCTCTAATTTTCTTCTAAATTCTTCTTTTTCTCCAAACATATTTAATTTATATACCGTATACTTCTGTAAAGGGTCATCCTTATATACAGTATAGTAATCTACATTATATGAACTTAGTTCTAGGTTTATTTTTTTATATTCCTCATCAACTTTAAAAGTTACTTTTGATATAAGTATATAAATAATCAAAAACATTATAATTACTATTAATAATATAAGTACAACTTCTTTCAAACCTTTCTTATTCAATATGAACACCATCCTATTATAACATTAAAATTCTCCTTCTTTTGTTTCAAATTTTATTTTAACATTATATGTCTTTATAACTCCATATTCGCTTGAGGCTACTCCTAAATTATTTAATGTAGTAGATATAATATCTCTTAACTTTCCCTCTTCTTCATCTGCATATTCCCTTAAATCCTTGAAGTCAGTAAAATCATAAGTATCTTTAATTTCAATTTCTAAATTCCATTTATTATTTTCGTTTCTTGTTCCTTTAACTAATAATGTTGCATCATGGAGAGCATAAAGTAAATCTGCATCATCAAATCTAATTAAAGTGTCCTCTCTTGGCGATTTTTCGTCTACAATAAATTCATTTTTCTTTTCTCCATATTTTTCTATTAATTGTTTTAGTTTTTTCTTAAATATTGGGCTTTCAAGTAATGTCTTTTTTATGTTTTCATCCTCTATCACTAAATCACTGGGTTCTTTTCCAAATATAGATAGTGAATTTGTCAGTAATTTAGCAGAAAGTGGCTTATTAGTAAATAGTCCACCTATAACGACAACTTGCCAAAACATATATTGCATTGAATAAAATACAGTATATGATATCGGATTGTTCTTCTTTGTTATATCAAATATAAAACTTAAACTTTTTATATAACCATTAGCAACTTTTACATCTATATCATTCCAATTTATATTTTGAAAATCTTTTATAATCTTTTCGAATTTTTGGTAATAATTAAATAATTTATATATATCATTTAATGAAAAATTCATTAATTCTACAGTATCTTTAGAAAAAGGCGTTATATTCTTTATATCCTTTAACATTTTTTCTTCTATATTTCTCAATGCATCAAAGTTCATATTCTTTAAATAATTTAGTGCTATGTATTTTTGTGTTAAATCATATTTCTTAGTTTTACTTAAGAAATATTTATGATTTTTCCAAGCAACTTTAGTACATAAATATAATTCCTTATTCCATACAAATTTAGGTGGTTTACGTATTCCTAATTCTCCATAAATGTTATCAAGGCATCCTCTTCCAAACATTTTATATTTATAATCATATGGTTTATTGCATAATAAACATCTTTTTTCTTCCATAGATTTATCAATCCCCTTTTTATTATTATAAGTTATATTAATTATTCTATTTATATCATAATATTTAAAACTTTTCCATAAACTTACAAAATTTATTTTTTCTCGATTTTATATCAAACATTTGTTTTTGTCAATAGTTAAAAATAAATTTCAAAATTTTTTTAAACTCTGAAATTTAAGTATTTCTATTAAATTCAAATTGTTTTTATCTAGCATACTGTCTACTTTGAAATCTACCTTCTGGTATATCATGTAAGCAAATAGCAATAGCAAGACTAATTCCTAATTTTATAGATGCATTAAATCCAGAACCTATTGCTAACCCTTCTGGAAAATTATGAATAGCCAAACCTATAGAAATAACAATACCTGTTTTTAATAATTGATTCGACTTTACATTTTCTGCTCTTTTATCCACAAACAAATCACAAAAAATCATAACAACAATTCCGAAAAATATTCCTAATAAAACTGGAAATATCTCACTAATTTCCAAAGCTTCTGGTATTAAATCAAAACAAATAATTGCCATCATTAATCCAGAAGCAAACGATAAAATAAAACTTAAAAACTTATTTGAATTTTTCTTTACATATACTCCAATTAGCCCTCCTAATGTAGTACCAAATGTGCCAAAAAACAAACCTAATAAAGTAGTCTTTAAAATTTGCAAATAATATCATCCCTTTCCAAAAAAGTGAAACCATGAATTTTTACATATATAAATTACTAAAATTCTAGGTTCCACATTTTATTATTATTCACTAAATTTTATGTTCTACTCTATTAGGTTATGCTTAATCATCCTCACCTTTTAACTTTTCAGCCCTATCTGCTGCAATCAAATTATCTATCATTTCATCCAAATCACCATTTAAAAAGTTTTCCATTTGATAAATACTCATACCAATTCTATGATCTGTAATTCTACCCTGAGGATAATTATATGTTCTAATTTTTTCACTTCGATCCCCTGAACCAACTTGTGATTTTCTGCTATTTGCTATTTCACTATCTTGCTTTTGCTTTTCAATTTCATATAACTTAGTTCTTAACATTTTCATAGCATTATCTCTATTTTGAAATTGTGATCTTTCCGTTTGACATTCTACAACAACTCCAGATGGTTCATGTATAAGTCTTACTGCTGATGAAGTTTTATTTATATGTTGTCCACCAGCACCAGAAGAACGAAAAACCTCCATTTTTATATCTGCAGGATTTATATCTATTTCTACATCTTCAACAACAGGTAAAACAGCAACTGTCGCTGTTGATGTATGTATTCTACCACTACTTTCTGTATCTGGAACCCTTTGAACTCTATGAACACCACTTTCAAATTTCAAACGACTATATACACCTTTTCCTGTTATCATAAAAGAAATTTCCTTATATCCACCAAGCCCTGTTTCATTTTCATTAAGAATTTCTAGCTTCCAGTGTTTTTTTTCGGCATACATAGTGTACATTCTAAATAGTGTCCCTGCAAACAAAGCTGCTTCTTCCCCTCCAGCACCAGCACGAATTTCACATATAATATTTTTATCATCATCTGGATCTTTAGGAATTAACAATATTTTTAATTCCTCCTCTATTTTAGGTAACATCTCCTTAGATTCATAATATTCTGCTTCTGCAAGTTGTTTCATTTCTGAATCTTGCATCATTTCTTTTGCTTCTTCCATATCTTTTTGAACTTTTTTATATTCTCTATATTTTAAAACAACTTCTTCTATACTAGCATGTTCTTTCATCAATTTCTGCCATTCTGACTGATTTGCAATAACTTCTGGGTCACTAATCAATTTTGTTAATTCATCATATCTTTTTTCTACTAACTTTAATTTGTCAAACATCTAATAACATTCCTTTCCTACTCATATGGTAATATTTTACTACAAATACAACAAAAAATCAACTAATATTAATTAAATTATAATCAATCATATTTTTTCTTAATACTTTTTCTTCTCGATTCGTACAAGTAAAAATAAAAATTTGATTTTTCTCATTATTTTTAGTCATTGCCAATAAAAAATTTTCTAATCTTTCATCATCAAAATAAGCAAAAGCCTCATCAAGAATAATTGGTAAACTTTCATTTGACAATTCATTAATCATAGAAAGCCTTAGGGAAAGATACAATTGCTCTATTGTGCCAACACTTAATTTTCCAGCTGGAACATAATCTCCTTGCTCATTTTCAACTATTAAACCTATTTCATCATTAAAATTAACATTTGTGTATTTACCACCAGTTATTTCAGAAATATTTTGAGATAAATTCTGAGTAAATCTTGGAGCAACAGATCCTTTCATTAATTCATAACATTCACTTAAAACTGATTTAGCCAATTCAAAACTCATATTTAATTTTTCTAACTCATATTTATTCTGTTTTCGTAAAACATACTCCTCCTGAATACTAGACAACCTATCCAATTTAGGTTCGATATTGTTTTTATCTAGAATTAAACTATGCAAATTAATCTTAGCATTTGCAAGTTCTACTTGCAATTCTTGAATCTTTGATTGTATTTGTTCAATTTTTATAGTTTCATCAAATTTCATATTAGTCCCATATCTTTGAAAAACGAAATTTAATTTTTGGTTTTTCTCAGCATTTATCTCATTTTGCATGCGCAAAATATTATCATCTACTTCCTTATTATTTACTTCTAAATTATATATTTCATTTTGTATTAATTTTATCTTTTCATTTATAATTTCATTATTTTTTATTTTAGTATTATATTCCTCATTCTTCCTCTTTACTTTTTTTCTATTATTAATATCTAAAAAAGCAAAAAATATTACAAATAAATCTAGAACAAAAAACAAACTATATTTAACAATATTATTTTTTAAAAAAACAAATTGTATTATATTTAAAAATATCAAAATAATTGATAAAACAATAAATATATAATTTTTTTCTGTATTTAATTGATTACCATTCCAAGTAGAAAATTCTTTTAATAATTCTTTATTTTCTTCTCTAATTGTATCTATATTAAAATCATATTCTTTAATTTTATTTAAATTATTAGATTTTATTTTTTTTTGGAAATCAATATCTTGTTGTTTAATATTTACATTTTCCAACACATTTTTTATTTCCGTATACATCTGCATATCATTTTCGATTTTTTTGATATTATTTTGCACATCAAAAATCTTGCCTTCCACTTCATATTGCAAATTTTCATATTTTTCCAAAGTATTTTTTTCTAATTCTAACTCTTCTATTTTTTTGCTAACAACATTAATAGGTTTCTCTCTTGATCTTGAAGTTCCCACCTCATCTAATTGCCTTCTGTTTATACGATCAATAGCTATTTTAAAAGATGTATTGTCATCTCCGGTTCCTACTAAATTAGCAATTTTTTGAATCAATATGCTTTGTTCAGATTTCTGTAATCTTATTTCTTGCTGACTTGAAACTAAAGTAGATAAAAACAAATCCTCGTCTACTTTAGTTTGGTCATAAAAAAATTGATTTCCTGTAGATTTATCTATGGTAAATTGATTAGAAATATCTTCTTTTTGTTCATTATATATTTTAGGATTTTTCTTTTTAAAATCACGGTAAACTTCAAATTTATTACCATCGTCTAATTGATATAAAAGCTTTCCAGAAAACTCTTCTCCAGACCAAGGCAAATATTTATCAAATTCTGAAAATTCCCTACCTTTTTTATTTTTCCCTATACCATAAAAACTACTTAATATATAATGCATTATTGTAGATTTTCCAGATTCATTTTTTCCATAGATAATATTTAATCCATCACCAAATTGTATCTCCTTATTTTGTAGTTTTCCAAAAGAATTAATATTTAATTTTTTTATTTTCAACAAAATACCTCCTTTATTTTAATGCATCAAAAGTAATCTCAACTGCTTTTTCTATAATATCTTTTTCTTCCTCTGATAAATTTTCTAATTTCATTTTTTCATTTATTTTTTTTGCAAACAATCCCTTTAAAGTATTTTCATTTGATAATTGTTCCAAACTATAATTAATTTTTGTTTTATTTTTTATTTTAATTACTTTATCATTTTGAATAACTTTATATAAACTATTTGGATTTATTTCAAAATTCCTTTTTCCAATTAAAATAATTTTTACAAATTCATTCTGGTTAAAATCTTCCCTGTTTATTTTTTCTATTAATTCTTCAATTGATAAAATATTTGTTACATCAATTTCTCTTTCTACAAATCTTTTATCATCCAAAGAAATAAATTGTAAATTAACATTAGAATTATTTTTCTCTTTATGAACATCACCTACAATCATACCATGTTCTCCAAGTTCATCAAATCCCATTGAAACAGTAGACCCTGGATATACAATTTTTTGGTTAGGTATATCATTATAATATAATTTATGAATATGTCCTAAAGCCACATAATCAAATCCTTTATCTTCCAATACTTTTTCTGAAATAGGATTATAATTATTATCTTTTAAAACTGCACCATTTAATGTTCCATGAACTACTAAAATGTTTATTTTATTAGGATTTTCTATACATAAATTTTCCACTCCACAACCATCACAATAAAAATTATCAAACCCAAAACCATAAATATCAACCTCATCAAAAGAAACCTTTTCCATTTTTGATCCAAAAATTTTCACATTATCGCTCCATCTATATTGACTATAATAAGAATTCTTTAAAAAAGGATCATGATTACCTGGTGTAATAAATATTTTAGTATTAGCTATTTCTTCAAATAAATTATTTACATATTGAATTGTAGATTTTTTTACAAATTTATTTTCGTATAAATCTCCAGAAATAAATAAATATGGTATTTGGCTATCTTTTACATAATCTACAATCTTTCTAAATACTCGTCTTTGATCTAATCTTCTTAAATCTCCAAAACCTTCTCTATCAGACAAATTAACAAATGGACTATCAAAATGTGTATCTGCAATATGTACAAATTTCATACCTTCACTCCCTTTAATATCTCTCATTTTCATATACTATAAAATTTCTAAAATCTCTTCATGTAATGCGAACATTTGTATTGTATCATATTTATAAAAAAAGTCAAGAAAAAAGTAGAAATTTTTTATCATTTCTACTTTTTTAATCTAAATTAAACTTATAATATCATTCATCAATTGGTCCAAATAATTCATCAAACTTGGCCTCAAGTTCTTTCTGTAAATCATATTCATCATCTTGTGGAAGTACAGGGGCCTCATCTCCAAAATCTTCTAAAGAAGTAACATTTGTACCGACTTTTACTGGTATTTTTTCTTCTATTTTGTCAACATTTTGGGCAAGAGATTCTTTTTTCACATCTTCATCATCTTCAAACAAATCATCTAAAGATTCTACTTTTAAATCTTCAACTTTTTGTTCTTCGCTTTCTGGTACATATGGATTATATGGATTATACTTTCTCCATCCTCCTCTTTGTATTTCTCCAATATCATTATGACTAATTTCATGACTAGCTAATTCCTTTGCCATAGGATGTTTAAAATAATAAAATTTTGGTGCTTTTACAGGTTTCAAACCTTTAACAAATATAATACATTGATCTATATCCATTCTACGCAACTCATCCGGAGTCATTAAAGCACGCGCCATAACTTGATCTGATATGCTCTTTCCTGTTTTATGGTTTTCTTTATCCTTACTTATTGAAATACTATCTCTGCCTATTGTTTTCTCACCTAATTGCTTTGAAAAATATTCAACAGTTTTAAAAGAGTTACTTCCCAAAAATAAATGTGTATCACAATTTCCCATTATAGTCTCATAAGATTTTTCATAAACAGCCTCTAATTGATCTACATTTTGTAAAATTACACTAAATGAAATTTTTCTACTTCTTGAAGTTGAAATTTTTTTATCAAAATCAGGTATTTTTCCTATATTTGCAAATTCATCTAATATAAAAAATGTTTGTTCCTTCAACTTTCCACCATTTTGGTCAGCATAATCATATAATTGTTGTATCATTTGTGAAAAAAATATTGTTAGCAAAAAGTCATATGCAGTATGTGTATCAGAAGAAATTACATAAACTGCTGTCTTTTGATTTCCGATCTCTTCAAAGTCAATTGTATCTGTAGATGTTAATTCAGCTATTTCCTTAGAATCAAATTTACCTAGTTTTGATTGTAAAGTACTTAAAATAGAACTATATGTTTTTTCTGGTGCAATTTCAATAGATTTATAATACATCCTAGCAGGATGATCATATGGTAAAGCACTAATTAACTCTGTTAATAAATTACTTCCTCCATTTGAGTTTGCCGCTCTAACTAATTCCGCACAGCTAGCCAAATTTTGTTCTTCCTTTGGTCTTGTTGCCAATAAATAATAAATCAAAGCTTTTAACAGCATTTCCGCTGAATCATCCCAAAAAGGTTCAGAACTCCCTCCATCTGTTTTTTGACCTCTAATAATGGTATTTGCAATTACATCGACATCGATTTCTGAAGATATGTGCATTAATGGATTATATCCATCACTATATTGAGGCCTTACTAAATTTAAAACTTTAATTTTATAACCATGATCTTTTAAATATCCTGCTGTTCTATCATACAATTCACCTTTTGGATCTGTAAAAACATATGAACCAAGCATTTGATATGCATTTGGAATTGAATATGATGCTGATTTACCAGAACCAGAACCGTCCAACTACCAACACATTTACATTTCCTCTTTTATCTACAGGTAAATAATTATTTTCCGCTAAAATAATTCCTTTGTTTTTATTTAATATAGCATATTGTTCACCATGTTGGCTCCAATCACTTGAACCATGTTCTATATCTGTATATTCACTCTTGGGCGCAGACTTAAAAACGCCAATAATAAAAGCCACAATATAAATAATTGTAAATCCTAATAATGTAGATAAAAAATTACTTACTGCACCATTAGAAAATATACTTCCAAATGATTTAAAAGGATGAATTATATTTCTTGTAAAATTACTCAAAAACAAAGCAAGATCAAATGTATCACCTTTTCCCACTTGAAAAATAGAATACGAAAAAGGCGAAATAAATATTAAGACTAAAATAAGCCATAATATTCCGCCAACAATAAACTTTTTCCTATTCTTTTTTAATGCACCTTCTATTTTATAGTTCATTAATATCACCTACTCTTTTGTTAATAACTCTTAACCTCTATCTATTTCTGATTTATTATTTGATTCAATAACTTTAATACTTTTACCTCTATTTTTACGTTGTTCATCAATTTTTTTAAACAATTCTGCATTAGCTTCTATAACTTGACCATCAACTATTCTAATAGCTAGACCTGTTTCTGAATCATATCTACATTCATTATCTCTAGCCACAGTTTGCACTAGTTCTTCCACAATATGTTCTGCAATATCATCTTTTTGTGCTATAGCTTGTACTTTCGTTGCATCCCCTGGTCTTTGACCATTTTTTAATTCATTTTGTACTTCTGCAAGTATAGAACAAACAATTTGTATTCTCATTTTTCCATCATCTTTTTGAGATTCTGTGCTCGCATTTACCATTTAAAACTTCCTCCTTAATAATCTTTTTTGTCTCTGATTTCAAAGGCAAAATAAGATTTATATGGTTTTAATTTACACTTACCTTTCACTTCATTTGTTTTTTCATCAAAATAAAGAACTGGCTTTACCTCTTCTGTACTTTCTGGATCTATAATACATATAGGTCTTTTCAAATTTGGCGTATAGCGAAAATCTTTATATTCTGTTTCTGTTTCAGTATACAAACTATCAAGCTTTAGTGGCATTGGCTTTTTAGAAATAGAAATCTTATTTTCTTCCAAAATTGCCATATTTACAACAACTCGTTCTTTTGCAAAAGACAAAATTACCAATTGGTCTTCATTTTCTGATGGATTGTCTACATAAAATGTCTTTCTAATATTTTCACCTCTTAATTCTTCAGAAAAATCTAATCTTTGTATTGTATATTTTGGTGAATCTGGTAAAAATTCTTTTTCTGTTTTATTTACTTGGTATATTACTGTTCTAACACCTTTAGGATCTGTTATACTAAAGTGTTTTCCTTGCCACATATCCATTTATGACACCCCTCTTCTATGATTATATACATAGCTTGTCTTTTGCATGCCCACTTCTAATTATACTCAAAAACAAGCTTTTTGTCAACACAAAATTATGTTAATTTATTTAATATTATATATTATACTTGCTCTCTTGGATTAAAAGAAGAAACTTCTTGTAATTTTTTATAAAGTTCTTCCTCCTCTTTTGTCAATTCACGTGGTACTATAATCTTAACTTCGGCAACTAAATCGCCTCTTTTTCCTTGTTCATTATAATAACCTTTATTAGGAATTTTTAATCTTTCGCCACTCTGAATTCCTTTAGGTATATATATTTTAGTTTCACTATCAATTGTAGAAAGAGTTACTCTAGCTCCTAAACTTGCTTCTGATGGAGTAATCAATAAGTCTGTATATAAATCCACACCATCCAATTTAAATTTTTTATTATTTTGAATATCAATCTTTATATACAAATCTCCATTTTTTCCGCCATTCCTTCCATTTTTGCCTTGACCTATTAGCCTTATCTTTTCACCATCTTTTATACCTTTTGGTATATTAATAGTAAAAACTTTACTCTTTCCAGTTACATCTTTTAGTGCTATCTTTTTTTCAGTACCGAAATATGCCTCTTCCAAAGGTATTTTTATTTCTGTTTCTACATCTTCACCACGAATAGAGCTTAATGTTTGAGTCTTTTCGAAATTATTATCTACACTTCCTAAAAAAATTTGAAAAATAGATTCCTTTCCCTTTAAATCTTTTTGTTTCATTTTTATATTATGAGAATTCCAAGTTCTATCATACTTTCTTTTTGTAGATGGAACTGATAATATTCTATAAGCTTCATTAATATCCTTAATTTTCTCTTCTGCTTTATCATCACCAATATTTAAATCTGGGTGATACTTTTTAGCAGCAATTCTATAAGCCGATTTTATTTCATCTATTGATACTCTAGTTGTTTCCAACCCTAGCAAATTATAATAATCTTTAAATATCATTGAACATCCTCCAAGTATAAATTGGTATTTCTATTATACCATAAATCTGAAAAAAATCTATACTTTTATTTATTTTTTTCAGATTTCACATAATCCTTCGCAATTTCAAAGAATTTCATACCATTTGAAGCCTTAAAAAGAATTACATCACCAGATTTAACATTATCAATCAAGTATTTTAATATCTCATCTTTATTCTCAAAATAATACGCTTTTTTGCTGTCAAGACTAACTTTTTTCACTTGTTCAAAAATAAATTTAGCATTATCACCACAACATAATAAAATATCAACATCACTATCTAATACAGCATCACCTATTTTTCTATGCATTTCTTCAGCAAAATTACCCAACTCAAAAACATCACCTAATACAGCAATTTTTCTTCTTCCCTTATACTCATCCAAGCACCTCAAAACAGCTGTAATAGACTCAAAACTTGCATTATAAGCATCATTTATAACTGTAACACCATTTTTTAAATTTTCAACTTCCATTCTTTTTTTGGTCAAAGAAAAACTCTCTATCCCATTTTTTATTTTCTCATTCTCTATACCTAAAATCTTTCCGACAAGAGTTGCACATAAAGCATTATATACAAAATGTACTCCACCAACAGGAACTTTAACTAAAAAAGATTTTTCTATTCCATTTTCAACCACATGACAATTAAACTCACTACTATTTTCTTCTAATATTATATTATCTGCCCAAACCTCACCACGATTCTCAATTCCAAAACAGTGAATTTTTAATTCTCCATTATTTAAATTTTCCTTATTCCATTCATCTAGTAAATCATTATCACAATTAATAATTATTTCTTTTTTTTGCATTCCCTCCAATATTTCCAATTTTGATTTTAATATATTTTCCCTTGAACCCAAATTACCAATATGTGAAGTTCCTATATTCGTTATTACTGCCAAATTAGGCTTTGCAATATTAGTTAAAACTCTAATCTCGCCAAAATGATTCATCCCCATTTCAACTACAGCAACCTCTTCGTCAGTTAATCTAAGTAAAGTCAATGGTACACCTATATGATTATTATAATTTCCCATTGTTTTTAAAGTTTTATATTTTTGCGAAACAACACTAGCTATCATATCTTTTGTGCTAGTTTTTCCAACACTACCAGTAATAGCAATCACTTTTAAATCTTTTCCATATAAATCCCTTTTATATGTGGCAATTTTCTGTAAAGCTTCCAAGGTATTATCTACAACTATAATCGTTTTATTAGACCATTTTCTTAATGCCTCTTTGTCTAACTTTATCTTATTTATAATAACTACCTCTCCACCATTTTTAAAAGCTTCTTCCCAATATTGGCTACCATCTATTGTATCAGCTTTTATTCCAATATAAGTATCACTTTTTCTCATAATACGTGTATCATAATTAAATTCACCACAAACAAATTCCAAATCCCCCTGCAATAGATCTCCTCCAGTTATTTTTAAAATATCTTTTACTTTTAATTCTTTCAACATATTATTCAAGACCTTTCTTAACTTTATATAAATATAGTTTATTTTATTTTTTTCATTTTATTATAAAAAACAAGAAAAATCAAGCATTCAATTTTAGAACAAAAGTGGACATTAATAATATTAGCACTTATTAGAACATTTTAAAGTCCGCG
>ULMM01038219.1_pt1 | contig 13938 bp, 16 predicted proteins | sample 1951661 | NCBI WGS metagenome assembly ULMM01 (sample SAMEA4835551, study PRJEB28245) | human gut metagenome | biome: gut microbiome; material: fecal sample | place: Denmark | collected 2008 | reverse complement strand
GATGGTATTGGTTTACGTGCATATGGACAACAAGATCCTGTTGTAAAATATAGGATGGAAGGCATGGATATGTTTGAAGAAATGGTATCAAATATTAAATTTGATGTTGTTAAAATTTTAATGCATATCAGAGCAGCTCAAGGAGAAGTTAAACGTCAAGAAACAGCTAAAATTACAGGTGCAGCTTTAGAAGCTATTAATAGTGTTGATGGCGGAGAAAAAATAAATGTAAAAGAAAATCAAACTATTAGAAATGAAGGGCCAAAAGTTGGTAGAAATGACCCTTGTCCATGTGGAAGTGGTAAGAAATATAAAAACTGTTGTGGTAAAAACGCATAAAATCAATACTTTCAGAGATTGGATAAATTTACATAAATATGAAAACAACCCAAATTGTTTGCATTTTGTTTGCAAATTGTTTTCGTATAAGTAATCAAAATCTCTAAAAGTATCTAAAATAAAGACTTTGCAGGTTGCAAACAAACTGAAAACAAAAATATAAAGTGTTATCATTCGTGGTAGCACTTTTTTGTTTACCTTCGTGGAAGGAGGTATAAATGTAAAATGTCGAATGTAACAATTCAAAAAAGAGGCAAATACTATCAATATAAGTTTGAAACTGCAAAGATTGATGGTAAAAGAAAGTTTGCAAGTAAGTCTGGTTTTAGGACTAAGGCTGAAGCAGAAAAGGAGGGAATAAAAGCTTTTAATGAGTATATGAATACTGGTCATGATTTTACACCTAGCGATATGAGTTATTCAGATTTATTAGATTATTGGTTAGAAAAACATTGTCATATTAATCTCAAATATCACACAATAGAAGCTTATAGCAGTATTGTTAAAAATCATATAAAACCTAATATTGGTCATTATAAAATATCTTTAATAACTAGAAGTACATTACAAGATTTTATAAATAAGATGTATGTAGATAAATCTTTCAGTAAAAATTTTCTTAACAATATTAAGAAAGTAATAAAAGGTTCATTTACTTTTGCTTATGAAAATGATTTTGTAAAAGTAAATCCAGCTATTGGAATTAAATTACCTAAATATGATATTCCTCCAGAAGATCCAGCTCACATTTTAACAAATGAAGAAATAAACTTAATACTTAACAGGTTTAAGAATAACCATTGTGTTTATTATGCGTTCTTAACTGCATATTGTACAGGACTTCGTATTGCAGAAGTATTTGCATTAACATGGAATGATATAGATTTTAGAAATAAAACTATTTCAGTTAATAAGAACATACTAAAAAAGAATCAAAATGGTGGAACAAAGAAAAGACACATAAGTGGGAATTCAACAACTGTATGGTATTTTGGAACTTGTAAGACTCAAACAAGCTATAGGACTATTCCTATTGGAGAAACTTTATTGAATGCTTTAAAAGAGTATAAAAGAGAGCAAGAGGAAAATAGAAACAATTATGGAGATACATATATGAAGCATTATAAAAAGGTCGTTATAAATCCATATAACAATAAGCAAGAAATAAAAATATTAAATGCTTATGCTGAAATACCAATACATTTGGAAGAAGTTGATTTTGTATTTGTAAAGAAAAATGGAGTATATGAAGGTACAGATAGCTGTAAATATCCATTTAAAGTAATTCATTATGAATTAGGTATTCCTTGTAGATTTCACGATTTTAGGGATACACACGCAACAAAATTAATTGAATCTGGAGCAGATATTAAGGCTGTTTCAAAAAGATTAGGACATAGAAGCATTGATTTTACTTATAACATTTATGTAAGAGTAACACAAAAAATGGAAAATGAAACAGCAGATAAATTTGAAGAAATATGTAGTAGTTTATAGGAGGAAAATATTATGAATAAAGGTTTAAAAGAAACAATAATAGATGAAAAGACAGGAATAGAATATCATTTGGAAGGAGATTATTATATTCCTAATTTAGTATTACCAAAGCAGGAAAAGATTACTCTTAATAAATATGGTAGGATGAGATTAAAGTATTTAAAAGAAAATAAAAATGCTGAATATTCAATAATGTTAATGGATGGAACACTTACTAAACATCTAAAAGAAATACAAGAAACAGCTCAAAAAAGAGTTAATCAAATAATTAATCAACTAAAAGAAAAAAGTGATTTAACTGAAGATATGAAAGATACAGATATACTTTATTGGGTTGGAACGATGAATGCTATTAAAAATCAAGCTGAAGAAATTGTTATAAGTGAATTAATATATGTTTAGGAGGTATTTTAGATGAATAAATTAAGAGAAGTAAAAGATGATTTATTAAAAGAATGGATAGAATTTAGAGAAGAAACTGCATTTTGTGAGATGACACCTCAAGATAAAAAGTATTGTATTTATTTTGATGAAATTTCAGAGAGAATACTAAAAAATGTTCCTAAACAGAATAAGAAATATGTTCAAAAACAACTTGAAGAGCTTGATAAGAATTATATGGAATATTTAGATTATTGGAATGAAAAGTATTATAGAAATGGTTTTGCTGATGTAATTGAATTATTAAGTTAAAAAATTTGTAAAATTCCACCAAATATTTTTATTGTTATGATATAATATCAGACAGAGTTGATTATACTAGCTTGTTAACAAGATTGTAATATTGCGAACAAGTTTATAAATAGAAATAGTAAGTTTTCATATAGATTAGTTTGAAATATAACTAATCTATATTTTATTTACCTATTTAGAAAAAAATCTAAATAGGTGTTGACATTGAAATTGCAAAGTATTATAATCTATTTAGATATATATCGAAATACTATAAGTGAGGTGATTAATTTGGGAATGTCTGAAACATTAAAAGCGATTAGTGATCCTGTAAGGAGAGAGATATTAGAATTATTAAAAGATGGTCGAAAAACAGCAGGAGAAATATCAAACAGTTTTAATTTAACAGGAGCAACCGTATCATATCATTTATCAAATTTAAAAAAAGCAAATTTAATAACTGAAACAAAGCAAAAGAACTTTATATTTTATGAGTTGAATAGTTCTGTATTTGAAGATGTTTTAGTTTGGATTTATAAGTTGGGAGGAAATAAGAATGGAAAAGAAAAATAAAAGAACATTAATTTTAAGTGTAATTATATGTTTATTACCAATGGTATTAGGTATTGCTTTTTATAATAGATTGCCAGAACAAATGCCAATTCATTTTACGATAAATGATGTACCAGATAATTATGCACCAAAGAATTTTGCGTTATTTGGAATACCAATTATTATGGCTATTATTCAAGCAATATGTATAATATTTACATCAAAAGTGAATAAATTAAAAAATAGTGAAAAACCTAAAATTGTAAAAATAATGGAATGGTTTATTCCAATTGTTACAGTATTAGTATATATTATTATGATAGAAGTTCCATTAGGTAGTGATGTTTATGTTGGAAAAAGTGTATGTTTGATATTAGGAATATTATTCACTATTATTGGAAACTATATGCCTAAAATGAGTTATGAAACAGGAAAGAAGCTTTTTCATCCGACTCCTAAAACTGAAAAATCATTTAGAAGAATGAGCAGAATTATGGGATATGGTTTTATTGGAATGGGTATTATTTTACTGCTATTAATTATATGGGTATAAAGATAAATTTATTGAGATGTTAACAAGATTTTGGTATTGTATACAAGTTAAAAACATAATAAAGTAGAGAAAACAAAAATCTCTACTTTTATTTTTTGACAAAATCATCACAATTAGTTGACAGAATAAAAAAATGATGATATAAAGTAGGTGTATTCGATAAAGGATACAACTGAAAAATTAAATAGTAGATATTTCCCTGTTGTAGGTTGAGCCGCAGAATTACATTATATTTGAGGTGGTTGAACGCAAAAAAGTACATCGCAAGATAATACTTTCCCTACTGATCGGAAGCCAGTTCGTTTCAAGGAGCCCATAGTCTCACAGGCTCAGTGTTGGTTTTATCATAAGATATGTAATTATCTCTAACCAATGTAAAGAAGTAATATTGATGTCGTAAGCGCTAACAGATATCTTATTTAATTTACAGGTACAATATTTTATATGTCTAAAAGTGTAAAAACTATTAGGCTTATTAAAGATTTGCTTTTAGCAAGTAAATTGTACCCTGTGGATAAGTAAGAAATCTGATATCTCTTTTAGAAAAATTTTAATGCAAGTTAGCAAAGAAGTTTTTCAGTAAGAGTAAGCGAAACATCATATCAATTATGGCTCCAAAAGGGAAAATAATAAATATAGCCAAATAATAGTGATATAAATAAAAGGTTTCGTTTATGATAACGAAGCCTTTTTTGTGCTTACAAATGCATACTTGCTAGAAAGGAGGAACACTTGGAAGACTTAAAAATAGTAAATGCAGATAATCTATTATATACATCTTTAGATGAAGCAGAATTTATAATAGAAGATATTTTACCAATAGGACTTCATATATTTTGTGGAGCTCCTAAAGTAGGAAAAAGCTGGTTAATGTTAGATATTTGTATAAAAGTTTCAAAGGGCGAAGAAATATGGAACTTAAAAACAAATAAATGTGATGTTTTATATCTTGCTTTAGAAGACACTTATCAAAGTATAGGCTCTAATTTCCATATATCAATAGAGTCAAACAAAATTGCTAATGGTCTAATATCTCAATTGGAACAGACATTACAAAAATATCCTAATACAAAATTAATAGTTATTGATACTCTTCAGAAGGTAAGAAAGCAAAATAACGATATAAATTATTCTAATGATTATACAGATATATCTTTATTAAAACAATTCGCAGACAAGAATAAGATAGCTGTAATATTAGTACACCATCTAAGAAAACAAGATGATAGTGATGTATTTAATAGAATTTCTGGAACAACAGGAATAATGGGAAGTAGTGATACAACATTTATACTAGAAAAGAAATCTAGAGATGATTCAGTAGCAACATTATTTGTTACAGGTAGAGATGTTGAATATCAAACTTTCACATTGAGATTTGAAGAATGCAGATGGAACTTACTAGAAAGATCATTTCAAAAGGATATTGAAATGAAAAATGCTCCAGAGATTATCTATAATGTTATATCTTTTGTTAACGAAAAAGGAAAGTGGCAAGGCACAGCAACAGAACTTCTTACTTCTTTGGATGAAAAAGATATAACACCGCAATATCTTACAAAGTTATTAAACGAGTATAGTAAAACAATTTTATTTGATAATAAAATTTGTTTTAAGACATCAAGGACAAGCACATCTCGTTTAGTAAATTTGAAAAAATATATTGACGGCAATGACGATGATGACGGTAAAACTATACCACATGAATCGTCATTGGAATGAAGTCCAGAGGGAACATCTGGCACACAACTTTTGTAAAAAGTGTAGTGTGTTACACTCATAAATGCGATTTTGAAAAAATGGAAGTTCTTTCTTATGATGATACTTCAAATTTTTCAAAAGGAGAATGTTAAATATTATTTGCCTTTGGCAAGATAATATTTAACAGGTGAGAAAGCATATGAGTGTTCTCACATTTTGATGGAGCAGTCCTATATAAAATTAGCGTCACCATCGTCATCAAAATGTGGGCTACGAAGAATAAGCTAAGGAAGGAGAAATAGAATGGCATACACAATATTGCGATTTAAGAAAGACAAAGGTGGTGCCATTGCTGGATGTGAAAGACACAATGAAAGAAAAAAAGAGGCATATAAAAGTAATCCAGATATAGATATGAATAAATCCAAAGAAAATTATCATATCATACAGGCACCACAATACACATATTCGAGAAAAATGAAAGATTTAATAAAAGAATATGGTTGTAAAACAAGAAAAGATAGTGTCAAGTTAGTAGAAACGCTTATAACAGCTTCTCCTGAATTTATGAATAAATTAAGCAAAGGAGAACAAAGAGAATATTTTGAAAGAGCAGTTAAGTTTATGAAAGAAGAAATTGGCGAAGATAGAATAATATCAGCTGTAGTACACATGGACGAGGCAACACCTCATATGCATTTAGTATTTTGTCCTATAAATAAAGATGGAAAGCTATCAGCTAAAAGTATTCTTGGTAATCAAAAAAGCCTTTCAGAATGGCAAACAAGATACTATAATTATATGCACGAAAGATGGAATGAACTTGAAAGAGGAAAATCAGCTCAAGAAACAAAAAGAAAGCATATTCCAACTTGGCTGTTTAAGTTAGCTGATAATTTAGATAACTTATACAATCAGCTATTAAAAACTATTAATAATATAAATATGATAGGAATGAAAAAGAATAAGGAAGAAGCTATAACTTTACTTTCAGAATTTGTTCCAAAAACAGAAAAATTTTCAGCAAAAGTAAATTCATATAACGATTATATAAATGAACTTGAAGAAAGAGTTTATATTCAAAAAGAGGACAATAAAGAACTTGCTGAAGAAAATTCTGATTTAAAAGAGAAAATTCAAAACAAAGATATAGAAGTAAATGAAAGAATTAGACTAATGCAAAATCAAGTTCAAAAGTATGAAAAGCTTATAAAAAAAGTTCCAGAGGATATTATTGAAAAAATCCAAAAGGAAGAGCGAAATAAAAAATATAGAGAAAGATAGGAGGTTAATTATATGACACAACTAGTAAAAGAAGAAAAATTAGTATATACAGCTCAAGAAATAGCTAAAATATTACACTCAAGCCCAAATTATGTTTATGAATTAATACGAAAAGGAAAATTAAAGGCTTTTAAGTTAAAAAGCATACGAGTGCCAAAATCTGCTTTAGAAGACTTCCTAAAACAAAATGAGGGGAACGATCTATCTGATATAGATAATGTTAAAAGATTATCTGAATATGAAGATGGAGAAAGATAAAGCCAATGGGAAATGTCACTATTCAAAGACGAGGTAAATATTATCAATATAAATTTGAAGTGGCTAAAGTAGATGGAAAAAGAAAATTTGTAAATAAATCTGGGTTTGAAACAAAAGAAGAAGCAATAAAAGCTGGAAATCTAGCTTATGCAGAATATTTAAATACAGGATTAAACTTTAAGGAATCGACAATTTCTTTTAGTGATTATCTAGATTATTGGTATGAAAATTATTGTGAAACCACTCTAAAATACAATACAAGACGAACTTATAAAACTATAATGGATAAATATTTGAAAGCAGAACTTGGAAAGTATAGATTAAGTGCTTTATCAAGTGTTAAGTTAAATTCTTTTATAGTAGAGCTTTGCAATAAATACAATTATAAGAAATCATATTTTAATAATATTTTGAAGGTATTAAAAACAAGTTTTAGGTTAGCAACAGATGTATTTGGATTTATAAGATATAATCCAGCAGTAACATTAAGACTGCCTAAAATAGAAGATGAAGTAGAGTTTGAAAAACATCTTTATAATCAAGATGAAATAAACAAAATTTTAGAACGATTTAAAGATGATGATGTATTTACTTGTGCTTTTATTACAGCATGTTATACAGGAATGAGAACAGGAGAAGTTTGTAGCTTAACATGGGATGACATTGATTTTGAAAACAGAATTATAAATGTTAAGCATACTGTATATGATAAGCCTGATGATGGAAAAGGTAGATGGTATATGGGAACAACTAAAACTAAAAATGGAACAAGACAAATATATATGAGTCCAACTTTATATCAAGCCTTAATGAATTTTAAGAAGAAACAACAATATCTAAAGATACTATATGGAGCTAATTATATAACTTATTATTTTGAAGATATAATTGGAAAAAATGGAAAGTTAATTGAAAAAAGAATTATTGAGAATACAGGGAATATTCTTCATATGAATACTGCAAATTTAGTATTTACAAGACCTAATGGAAAATATGTAGGAAGAAATATATTAAACTATCCATTTAAGATAATTCATAAGGAATTAGGTATTGAGGATTGCAGGTTTTATGATTTAAGAGGAAGTTATGCAACAACTAATTTAAGGAACGGAGTTGAAATTAGAGATGTTGCAGATATTCTTGGACACAAGTATGTTGAAACTACTGAAAACTTTTATATATCAAGTACAGAAGAAGATAAGAAAGATGTTACAACTGCTTTTGATAAAGTTATGACTTCAGACTTAATAAATGATATTATAAAATATGAAATTGCATACTAAAATGTAGAGGGCTAGTATATATACTGGCTCTCTAATTTTTTTATTGGTATAAAAAGTCAATTTATGATATAATAATGCAAGATAAATAAAAAGGGAGTAGCTATAATATGTCAAGTAATGTAAATGCTAATGATTATGTTGTATTAGATGTAGAAACTAATGGCTTGTCATCTATTAGAGATGATCTTTTATCTATTTCAATATTTAAACCTGATGATAATAAAATATATGACAGATTTTTACCATTAGAATTATCAAATGAAGTTGAAACGACTTATATAAATGGAATTACAAAAGAAATGTTAAAAGATAAAAGTCCATTAACACAAAAAGAATTTGATAAAGTTATAAATGATTTTGAATTAGAAAAAAGAATAATATTAATATATGGAAGTATTGATGAAAAGTTTATTAAGAATTATCTAAAAAGAAAGAAGATTAAAGGTTTTGATAAACTTAGATTTTATAATTTCAAACATGATATTATTTCTAGTAGATTTTCAGAAGGTAATATAACTAAAGATAACTTATGTAAAATTTATGGAATTAACAATATACAGGAAATACATACAGGATTAAATGATTGCATTTTGGAATGGAATCTTTTCCAAAAGATGAATGGAAATAAGCTTATAATTATAAATAATGATGTTTTTGAGTTTAATGATGATTATATTATTCCAGTAAGTTATTTGACAACATATACAAATTTTAAATATTGCATCAAAGATTTTCCAAAAATAGATGCAGAGATAAAAGAAATCAAAAAGATACGAATTGATTCTTCGGAAATTAAAAAATTTGAAACCAATATAAGTGGAATATCTATTGAACATTTAATAAATACACTATTAAATGTAAAAGATATGAATAGTGAAACTTTTTTGTTTCAATTAGAAAATAAGAAAAAATTGAAAAAATTAGGGAAACTACCATCAATGATTCATCAGATACCAATATTACTTAACAGAGATGGAACGATAACAGCATTAAACAAAGAAGATGAAAAAAGAGTAAATGAAGTTAATAAAGTAACTAATATTATTAAAGAAAAAATAAAACCTCTTATTAAATATATTAAAGCTGATGTATTTGATAATGAGCTAATTATGTCTCAAGAATTAGTTATTAATAAAAAAGATAATGTTTTAGCAAAATGTGATTTATCAACTAAAAATAAAATTTTAGAAATAAAAGCATTTATTCCAGATATAGATAAAATAAAATATCAATTATATTACGAAGCTAATGGTAGAGAGATTTATATATTACAAACAAAATGGAATAGAAATCTAAAAAAGGGACTTATTTTTACCTTATATAAAGTTGATATATTGGAAAATACAAAAAAGATAAAGAAGATAAATGATAATTCAAATAACCCCAAGATTAATAAAAAAGCTTTAGAAAGAAAAGTTGCAAAAAGAGTTAGCAATTATTTTAATGAAGAGGGTAATAGATGGTCATTAGGTTGTATGACCTTTAAAAGCACGGATGATTTCAATTATCAATACTTAAAAGAATATATTAATAAGAATAAAATTAATATTAAAGAACTTTCAGCTAGTATAGATGTTAGTGAAAATGCAGTGAGAAATTGGATTAATGGAAAATCAAGACCTTATGTATGGAATGCAATAGCGATATGCATTTGTTTAGATATTGATGAAAGAAAAATAATAATAAAAAAATAAAATTGTTTTTTAAATGTTGCATATTTTTTTTAGTTAGTATATACTAAAAACATAATAACGAATGTAAACATTGTTTGCATTTTGTTTGCAAAAAAATGGAAAGCATAATAAAAATAATACTAATAATATAATAAATATAAATGGCAAAAATACTTGATATTATTAGTATAAATAGATATGCATAGTATTGATAACATAGCTATTAAATTGCCATGTGGAAGTGGGAAGAAATACAAGAATTGTTGTGGAAGAAATCAGTAATAGCAAGGGTTACAGCTGATATAAAACTTAACATAAATAAATAAAAACACCTAAATGTCAACGGTTTGTCAACGGAATTATATTATTTAACATCATATCAACAGCAAAACATTGAAAATGCTGATGTTGATACTCCGTTGACAAATCATATTGACACAAAAAGTCTTAAAAAGAGTTAACATTTTATTGTTAGCTCTTTTTAATTTTATTCATCAAAAAATTTATGTTTTTGGGGTAAAATTATGGCGAATGTAAATGTCAGAAAAAGAGGGAAGGTCTATCAATATCAATTTGAAGCAGCATCGGTAGATGGAAAGAGAAAACAAATAACCAAATCCGGATTTAAGACAAAATTGGAACTACTAAAACAAAACAAGGGACAAGGCAAATTAATATGAGTATTACTTTATATAGTGCTTTAATGAATTATAGAAAGAAACAACAATACTTGAAGAAAGTATTTGGTAGTGAATATTACACATATCATTTTGAAGATGTATTAAATAAATATGGTAAAGTAACTGAAAAAAGAATTGTACAAAATGAAGGTAATGTTCTTCAAATCAATAAAGCTGATATGGTGTTTAAAAGACCTAATGGAAAATATGTTGGTAGAAATATATTAAATTATCCATTTAAAATAATTCATAAATAACTTGGTATTGAAAATTGTAGGTTTTATGATTTAAGAGGAAGTTATGCAACTATTAATTTAAGAAATGTAATTGAGATAAGAGATGTTGCAGATATATTAGGTCATAAATATATAGAAACTACTGAAAATTTTTATATATCAAGTATTGATGAAAATAAAAAGAATGTAGGTGATGTTTTTGATAGAGAAATGTGTTCTAATATTATTGAAGATATTATAAAATATGAGATGAGATAATTAAAACAGCTAGAAGTCAACATAAACAAGTTACTTGAAATTATTAGTAAAATATGCTATAATAAAGCTATGGTTATCCATTTTTGAAACTTATAAACATGTATAATTAATAAGGAGGAACTATAATGTTATATGATGAGTTTAAGAAATTAAGTTATCAAGAACGGGAAGAACTTCTAAAGACAATTGACATCTCTACACCAGAAGGAAGGAAAAATGCTACAGATGTAATTAATAATTATGAAGAAACTGAAGTTAATACATTACTTTTAAATGTACCGACTCTTACTGAAGATGATCTTGTTAGCATTTTTCAAAGATTTGCTGCTAAGAGAACTTGTTGGATAAGAGGAGAGTACATTGCAGAACATCCTAATTTTACTTTGAGGGTAGTAAATCGTATTCTGAACGAAAATAAAGGATTGTTATTTAGAAATAGTATTTTTGTTGCAGCAGCTAAATCTACCGAAGATGAACAAGTTTATAATACTTTGTATTCGTTAGGAAAGAAATCGATATTGAATGCTTGCAAGAAAAACCCACATTTCATATTTCATGAATATGAAACATTAAGTGAAGAAATTAAATTGATTCTCTTTATGGTAAAGAGTGGGGATATTTCAGAAAATACTGGTCTCGAAATGATGGACAAGTTCAATGTACCGTCCCCAGTTATCAAAGCTATGCTTAAAATAAATCCTAAATGGCGTGAGTACATTTTAGATTGTAGTAAGTGGAATTTTGGAAGTGCAGATGATCAGCTTATGATTGCAAATAACTCTGAAACTGATGAAGAGACTTTGTATGAACTTTCACTTGTGGCAAAAAATACTGCAGTAAGAAAGGCAATCCTTGCACATCATAACTGTACAGTAGAAATGGCAAGAAACATGTTTAAGTAAGAAAATACCACACCAACGTCAATTATTTTGAAATGGTGTGGTATTTCATATTCGTTTGGAGTATGCTATATTCTTCTTAAATAGATTGGAGAATATTTATTTTGAACACAGTGTATGAAAAATTTACCATATTATAATTGTAACTTATAATTAAATTATTTAAGAAAAAATTATATCTTTTTAATGTAAGATATGTTACAATACTGGATGAGGAGTGATAACAACATGAAAATATATGTATATTTAGATGAAAGTCGGATCAATTCATAAAAACAGCAAAACAAGATATTTTGCAGTAGGTGGATATTTTTCTTATGAAGAAGATAAAATAAAAATAAAAGCAAAATATAAAAAAGAAAATCTTAAATTGAAGAAAGAAAAAAATATAGATTTAGATACTGAAATAAAATCATATGATATTACTGAAGAAGAAAAGATAAAAATATTTAACAAAATTCAAGATATTGAAACATTTCATGGTTGTGTAAAAGTATTTGATAAAAAATATATGAGAAAAGAAATTGTAGATTCTAATATATTCTTTAATTATGCAGTAAAAGTTTTAATTCAAGATTGTATTTTACCAGTATTAAATTTACAAGAAAATGATGAACCAATTGAATTTATTATAAGTATTGATAATAGAAATATAAGAGTTGGAGAATTAAATAATCTAGAAACATATTTAAAAACTGAATTCTGTATATATGATGATGATTTTAAAATTACTTATTATGATTCAAAAACAAATTATGGAATACAATTAGCAGATTTAGCTGTAAATACATTCTATAATTCCTATAAAAACATAAAACTAGTTGAAAATGTAATAAAAGAATTAAAACCAAAAAACTTTAGAGTAAGTTTATTTCCAAGAAATAGTAGTAATAAAAAATAACTTTTCGCATAAAATATTAGTAAAATATTTGACATACATTTTATTGTGTGTTAAAATATTTATAGAGTAAGACCTAGGTAAGGTAGCTAAAAGCTAAGCGTATGTTAAGTACGCTGCCTCCTAGGCATTTTTATTATATATACAAGAAATGAATGTAAACATTGTTTACATTTAATTGGGTTATATATAGATTCAATAATTCTTAATACATTATATTCAATAGCAGATTATGGAGAAGCATTTGCATTATCATATTTTGGAAAAAGTCCATTAACATTAGATAAATTGATTAAACTAGCTATTTGCATCGCTATTACACATTTAGTAATGCTTGTTGCAGGAAAAGTTGCATCATATATTGACAATATTAAAATTGCAGTTAGAAAATTAAATATATCAAAATTTTGTAATGATAAAATAATGGAAAATTCAGAAGAATATTTAAAAGTAACAAAATTAAATGAAAGAAAAAGATCGAATGCAAATGGAGTATTTACAGGTTTAATGGATTCATTATATCTAATAGTTATTGTAAGTACAATAATTATGGTTTCAAATGGAGAGTATGGACAAGGAAAAAGAGGTAGAATTATTTAATTTAAGTATAAGAGATAATTTATGTTTAGAAAAAGATATACCAGATGAAAAGATTATGCAACAAACATTATAAGTTTGAACAACATATGATGAAAGAAATTATTGATGTATAGGAGAAAATGATTATGTATGAAAAATTAGATGTTTATGATGAGAATAGAAATAAAAAAGGAAAAATAATAGAAAGAAAAGAAGGAGAAATATTATCTTCCGATGAATACATATTAGCAATACAATGTTGGATAATAAATTCAAATAATGAAATATTACTAACTAAAAGAAAAGCAACCAAAAAAAACGGAAATATGTGGGAACCAACAGGTGGACTTGTGCAATCAGGAGAAAATAGTATGGACGGTGCAAAAAGAGAATTAAAAGAAGAAATAGGCATCTCAGTTGATGATAATGATTTAATATTATTAAAAACAAATACAGAAAAAGGAAATGTGAATGTATTTAGAAATATTTATGTTATAAATAAAGATATTCAAATTAACGACTTAGAATTTATAGATGGTGAGGTGTCTGATGCTAAATATGTGACTTTTGAAGAAT
>ULMM01023097.1_pt1 | contig 13995 bp, 14 predicted proteins | sample 1951661 | NCBI WGS metagenome assembly ULMM01 (sample SAMEA4835551, study PRJEB28245) | human gut metagenome | biome: gut microbiome; material: fecal sample | place: Denmark | collected 2008 | reverse complement strand
ACAATTTGTAGTAATATATAATTGTCGAAAGGATAATAGCTCAATATTGCGTTAGAGCGTATGGTTAAGCTTGAAGATATCAAAACCATAAGGTTAATGTTAAAGTCATTTTATCTTTTCGATTATATGAAACATTAGTATAATAAGTATTACATATTTTGCCTTTAATATTTGAGACGCGTCATATTAAGGGAGAAACAAAATAAAAAGCTAGTGCAAGTCTAGTATGTTTCAATTAAATTATGGTTTGCAACCTAATAGCAAGAAAGAGGGAATAAAAATGGAAACAAAAAAGTATGAAGTAACAGTATTAGAAAAGAAAGGTACTTGCGACAACGCATTATTCGAGAAAATGGCGAAGAAGGGAGATTTAACAGCTATCAAATTATCTGAACTATTAGGCGTAGAAGTTAAAATAACTGGATATGCAAAATGTAATGTAGTAACAGATGATAAAAATTTCAATATCAATTATTTTGATACAGAAGAATACGGATTAGTTTCAAGTGGTAGTGAAATTTTTACAGAAAGCGTAGTAGATTATTTCGGAGAAGTAGAAAGCGTAAGATTAGTCGAAGTAAAAACAAAAAAAGGAAAAACATATAAAGCCGTACCAGTATTAGGAAATAGCAAAAAAGAAGAAAAAACAGAACAAAAAGAAGAAGTTACAAACGACGATTTACCATTTTAATTAAATTTGTAGAAAAGAGGAATAGAATATGCCTAGAGTAAAAAAGGAGCTAACTCGAGAAGAACAAGAGTTATTTAACGAATTAAAAAAATTAAGTAAAAGAGCTAATCAACGTATAGTAAGATTAGAACGCGAGTTTGGTAAAGATACTTGGGCTACAAAATATTTAAAAGAAAAGCTTGCAACCGAACCGTTGCAAGCTTGGACTATTTCTGGGCGTGTAAAAGCAAATAAATCTATGACAGTTACACAAATGAAAGCAACAATAAAAGCAACAAAAGAATTTTTAAATAGTAGTATATCAACAAAAAGAGGAGTAAAAAAAGCGAAACAAAAAGCAATTAAAACATTAAAAACTAGATTTAGTACTGATGTTTCGGATATATCATACGAAGAAGCAGAAGCATTAACTAGCTTTTTTGAGGATAAAGAAGTAAACAGCGTAACGAATTTTATACCTCGGCTCTGATGTTTTAGCAATAATAGAAGAAGCAAGAGAGAAACAAAATGATTATTCTACATTTGCAAGTCAAATGGAAAGTATAAAACAATGGAACAGAGGAACATCAATGGAAAATGTATTAAGGAAAATTTACGCAAAATATATTTATCGAGGAAATGAAGATACAGACGAGCTAGAAATGTTATATAGTAATGTATTAGAACTTATAGCAAGTGCTACAAGCGAGTATGATTTACAAGAAGTCGAAAGTATAGTAAGTAATTTATTATCTGAAAGAAAGATAAATGAGCAAGAATATAATTATTTAATGAACGCTATAAATGATAAAAGAAAAGAGTTATAAAATATGAAATATTTTAAAGAATTTCAATATCATTTTGGGGATATAGTAGGCGAAAGAAAGCAAGTAGATAATACTATATATTCGTTAGATATAGAAACATCAAGCTATTTAATTTTAAATGGAAAAGTACTACCAGCTATTAAATATTTAGATTTAACAGAGGAAGAGCAAAAAGATGTTGAATTTAGAAGTTGTATGTATATATGGATGTTTTCTATAAACGATGAAGTTTACTATGGTAGAACTTGGGAAGATTTAAAGAGCTTTTTAGTACGATTAGATTATTATAATAGTAATAAAAAAATAGTTTTTATACATAATCTTTCATTTGAATTTCAATATTTAAAAAGTATTTTTAAATTTAAAAATGTAGTAGCACGAAAAAAGCATAAGGTTATGAAGTGTGAAATGGAAGATTTTAATATAGAAATACATTGTACTTATATGATGTCAAATTGTGCATTAAAGTTACTACCAAAAATATTTATGTTACCAGTAGAAAAGAAAGTAGGCGATTTAGATTATACATTATTAAGAACGCCAGCAACAACTTTAACAGAAAAAGAATTAGGATATTGTGAGTATGATTGTTTAGTTATATATTATTATATAAAAAGAGAATTAGAAACATATACAAGAGTAGATAAAATACCGATTACAAGTACTGGAAAAGTTAGGCGAGAATTAAAAGAGCTTGTATCTGATGACTGGGATTATAAAAGAAAAGTAAAAAAATCTATAAATATAAATCCGCACGTATATAATTTATTACAAGAGGCTTTTGCTGGGGGATATACTCACGCAAATTGGATTTATACAGATGAGATACAACGAAATATAGAAAGCTGGGATTTTACATCGAGTTATCCATATATATTAGTATCTCATCAATTCCCGTCTACTGAATTTCAAAAATGTACAATAAAAAACAAAAATCAAATGTTAAATAAATTTGCATATTTATTAGTAGTAGAATTTAAAAATATAAAATGTAAATATTACAATAATTTTATATCGCAAAGTAAATGTAATAAAATTGTAAAAGGTGTATATGATAATGGAAGAATTATAGAAGCTGAAAGCATAACAATAACTTTAACAGATGTAGACTTTTATTTTATATTAGATACGTATAAATATGATAGTTACGAAATACAAGAAAGTTATTATAGTCGCTATGATTATTTACCAAAACAATTTATTGAATTTGTATTAGAAAAATATGTAAATAAAACAGCATATAAAAATGTAGAAGGTATGGAAGTAGAATACGCAAAAGAAAAAAATAAATTTAATTCGTTATATGGTATGAGTGTTACAAATATGATACGTGATGAAGTAATATACGATAATGAATTAGACTGGAGCGAAAGAGAATTAGAAAATACAGAAATAATAGAAAAATTAAATGAAGAAAAGAAAAAAGCATTTTTAAGTTTTGCGTACGGTGTTTGGGTTACTGCTTATGCTCGTTCTAATTTATTAAAAAATGTTATAAAACTAGATGATTATGTAGTATATTGTGATACTGACAGTATGAAATTAAAAGAGGGATATAACAAAAAAGTTATAGAAGATTATAATAAATTTGTTATAAATAAACTAAAATATGTAAGTAAATTACTAGAAATACCATACGAAAAATTTAGCCCGAAAGATAGTAAAGGCGAAAAACATATATTAGGTGTATTTGATAATGACGGAAAATACGAAGAATTTATAACGCAAGGGGCTAAAAAATACGCATATACAAAATGGATAGACAAAGAAAAGATAAAAGAAGATACAAATGTACAAGAAATAAAAGGTAAAAAAGCAAAAGTATTAGAAATAACAGTAGCAGGAGTACCAAAAAGCGGAGCGTTAGGATTAAAGAATTTATCTGAATTTAAAGATAATTTTGTATTTGACTTTAAATATACAAATAAAAATTTGCTAATGTATTGCGAAAATCAAGAAAATTGTAATATAATAGATTATCAAGGGAACGAATATACGGTAAAAGATAAAACGGGTTGCTGTATAGTACCTACTACTTATGTACTAGGTAAAGCGTTAGACTATGCCGATTTAGTTTCTGACAATTCAAGTAAAAGAGCAAAATATAAGGAGTGAAAAAATGGAAGATTTAGAATTTATAAAAAGATTTTCAAAGATAACTATATCGCGGTATTTGTGAAAAGAAAAAAATAAATAGAACTAATTTATTAACAAACAGAACAACAAAGAAAAACGCAAAAATAGTAAGAGAAGAAATAGAAAGCGAAGTAGCAAAATTATATATAAAAAACGATGATGAGGAGAAAGACAATGGCTAATAAAAAAGTTATCCATTATAATTTAGACAAAATAGACGCGATACGGTGCAAGATTCAACTTGATATACGGCGAGCGTTCCAATGGAAAGAGCTATCAAGTAAAACATAAAAAAGCCGTAGAAAAATATTTAAAAACTGGAAAAAGATTTATTTTAATGCGTAGATTACGCGAGGAAATAACATCGGAGAAAATAGAGCAATATTTTCAAGATGTAGATGTAGCAAAACTAACAAACGGAAAATATAATTGTATAACATTATATAGAAAAAATTTATATTTATCTGTATATGATAATGAAACGGGTAAAACAAAAAGATTTGAAAAAATAGGCTATGTAGTAGCGTTATCAACAGAACAGAATTACGCTGGTGCAAGTTATTTAGATGTAGAAGATATTATATTCGAGGAATTTATGAGCCGTAGTACATATCTACCTAACGAAAGTAATAAACTAATGAATTTTTATGCGACAGTAGATAGAAAAAGACTAAAAGTTAGATTATGGCTAGTAGGTAATACAATATCTAGGGTATGTCCTTATATAAATGACTGGGGCTTGCATAGTTTAATAAGTTCGCAAAAACAAGGTACAATAGTAGTAAAAGAGATACAAGATGTAGTAGAGGATAATCCGCCTATTAAAATTGCGTTAGAGTATTGTATGTCGACTGGTCAAACATCGGGAACAATAGGAACAAACGCAAAAATGATAAATACGGGAGCTTGGGAAACACGCCCACAACCGCATTTGCCTAAAAGTTATAAAGAATATAACGTATTATATCGTTTTGGATTTCAATATCAAAGTTTTAAATTTTTATGCGAATATTTAGTAGATAAAAATATAAAAAATAGCCCGATATGGTTTATACGACCATATTATAAAGAATTTTCTAATAAAATAATTGTATTTTCTGATATAATAAAAGTATCGAGATACTGGCAAAGAGATATATATAATATCTCAATTAAAAATGATAAACTTCGTAACTTGTTTATGACTTTCAAAGAAAACAAAATATTTTACTCAAGTGATATGTGCGGAACAGATTTTAAGCAAGTTATAGATTTTCAAATAAGGAGATAAAAAATGAATAGTAAAATTTTATTAGTAAAAAATATACATATTGACAGACAATATACAAATGTACTTTCATATAGTGAAGCACAAATGTTAGAATTATGTCAAGCTAATTTAGTTGCTCAAGCTGATAATTACTCATTTTTACGCCCTACTGGAAGTATAATGGCTGGATTTACATACGCACAATGTTTACAAGCAAATTATATAGCTTTTCAAAATCCCGACTATTCAAATAAATGGTTTTTTGCTTGGATAGATGATGTAATATACAAAGGCGATAAAAATACAGAAATTACTTTTACTGTCGACGCTTGGAGTACTTGGTTTGATAAATGGAATAAAAAAACTTGTTTTATAAATAGACAGCATACAAACAATGATACAATAGGATTACATACAATACCCGAAAATTTAGATGTAGGCGAGGTAGTACAAGAAAGTATAACAGAAGATTTAGCGTATGGCAATGATTTTGGTTATTGGATAGCTGTTGCGAGTAACTGGAAAATAAAAGACGGAAGCTCGGGGGCTGAATTATTAGAAAGCGACAAAGGTACACAATACGCGGGCATTACGGTATATGATAATACAGTATTTGGAACTCAACTATTTTTCTTTCATATTACAGCTTTATCTAGTTTTGCAGATTTAGTATTATTATTACTTCGTACAAATGCCGACGGTCATATAGAAGATGTACAAAACATATTTATTTTACCCGATGTAGCAATAGACCAAACTAAACTACAAAGTCATACAGCAAAAGTTATAAGTGATGAAAATACATTTAGCTTTTATACTATGAGTTACGATATGTCGCCCGAAAAATTTAATACAGAAATAGACAAAATAACTTCTTTTTCTGATTACACGCCAAAAAATAATAAATGTTTTGTATATCCATACAATTATTTATTTGTAAGCAATAATCAAGGTAGCAACAATATATATAAATATGAAGATTTTAATACTGAAAAATGTATTTTTGAAAATCAATTTAGTATTGCTATTGGTGGAAGTGGTAGAATTGTACCAAAGAATTATAAAGGTATGGCGACAAATGATGACGAAGCGTTAGCACTAGGAAAATATCCAACTTGTGCTTGGAGTTCCGACGCATTTACAAACTGGTTAACACAAAACAGCGTTAATATGGCTGTAAGTTTAGGGTTAACAGCTGGAGCTATTGCGGGTACTATTGCAACTGGCGGAGCTACTGCACCGGCACTTGCTGGGGCTGTAATGAGTGTAGCGGGAAATATAGGTAATACAATAGGACAATTTTATCAAGCGTCATTACTTCCTAATATAAATGGCGGGCAAGCTAACGGCGATGTAATATGGACTTGTAATAGAAATATGTTTAGTTTTAGACAAATGAGAGTAAAAACAGAATATTTAAAAATTATTGATGATTACTTCACGCGTTTTGGTTATGCTATAAAATCTCTAGCAATGCCTAATATTACTGGGCGTGCATATTGGAATTATGTAGAAATTGGAGCAAGCGAAGAAATAGGATATGGCGAAGTACCAAGTAAATTTATGGATACTATAAATAATGCTTGTAGACGAGGTGTTACAATATGGCATAATCACGCAAATGTAGGAAATTATAGCTTAAATAATACTATTGTTTAATGTGAAACAAAAATAAAGAGAGGATATATCCTCTCTTTATTAATTGTATAATGCGTCCATTAAATAAGTGAATGGTCTAATTTGAAAACCTTTTATTGTAACATTTAAGTAGTTACTTCCCGTTTCATTTAAAGCAAATGGATATAAAACTAAAAATCCGTTATCTATTGTAACCTTACAATTTACTAATAATGTTTTATTATCTGTTGTTAGGAAAAATACTGGTATTGTAGCTGAATTTGACAAATAAGAGCTTCCGCAACCTACAGCTAAAGAATTGTCAAATTGTTCATACATTAAAATATAATTACCTCCAGTCATATTTATTGTTTTTGCTTCTGAAAAATTACCGGCATAGTAAGAATTACTAATAAATTTTAATATATTATTTTCTTGTTCAATATAAAATGAACTTCCCGATTGTTTTACTGGTGTTCTTGGTCTATATATGTGTGCCGAACCTGTTTTAATTGCTTGATATATAGCTTCTGCTATAACTTGTTCTCCTAAATTATTTGGGTGTATTCCATCTGTTGCAAATTCTGTGTTATAATTATGTAGTGCATATTCAACATTATTTAAATAATCTATATTAAGTTTACTACAAGATTTTATATATAAAGGACATTTAGAAGAAACGCCGTATTTATCTTGTACTATACTAGTATTACCTATAAATCCTATTTTTAATGTAGCATTTGGATATAATTCAAGAACTTTGTTTTTAAATTGTTGCATACCCGATAATATACTTTCTTCTGTTCCTATATCTTGGTGGTCATTATATCCAGCACATAATATAACATCTGTAACATCATTATCTGAAGTTTGTTCACTAATTAAATTAAAAAAATTATTAGTGTTAGTAATATTCATTGCTGTACCACCTCTGGCAACTCTTTTCCATTGATTATCTTCTAGTCCTAACATATTTGCTAATTTTTTACCCCAATTTTCAACTTCTCCACTAGGTGTGTAACCTTGTAAATAACTATCTCCAACAAATATATATTTTTTCGTAGGCTCTTTTAATTCTTCTACTTCATTTTCTAAGTTTATAATACTTTGATTTAATATTCTTTCTGCTACTAAATTTTCTGTATTAGTCAAAACAATAATATTATATCCGTCGGGAGTATCTGAATTTGTTCTTTGTCTTATTTTATAAAAAGCTCCGTAGCCGTCGTTATATTGATTTCTTCCTAATGTTCTTGCAATACTTCCATTTGCTAAATTTGTTGCTTGTGATAAAGCAGAAGTATTATTAAATCCAATTACTGCTTGACTTTCTAAGTATTGACTTATTAGCACTGCTAATTCTCCGCTTTCTGCCATTTCATTTAATTTATTGTTTACTTCTTCTTGTATATCTAAATTGACAAAATAATTATTTACATAATTTTGTAAATCAATAAAAGCATTTGTAACATTTTCGACTTGTGTACCTAGTGTATTTTCGCTATTTATTATTTTATTCATTTCTTTTCCTAATTTGCAAAATAATTGCCACTCTGTTAAAGCATCAAAATCTGCTTCAATAAAAGGAAAATTTTCTAAAACAAACCATTTAAAAGGTGTTAAATTTTTAAATTCAAATTTATTCATTTTTTCTTCTCCTCTCTTTATACTAACTGATAAAAAAGACACTCTAAATCTTTAAATATCATTGTATATATTGATTTTATATTTTCTTGCATTTCTTTTAAAATTGCTATTTTGTCGGCTGGTGTTCTTGTAATTGTTTCGTTATATTCGTTTATGTCTTTACCTTTATTTTCTGCATTTGATTTTCCTTGACTTGTAGAATTATCTTCGCCATTATTTGTATTTGTATCATAATTATAATTTGTAACATAACTACCGTTTCGCAAATCTTCTAATTGATTTTGAGGTAATTCGCTATTTCTTCTATCTGATACATCGTTAGTAGATGTAGTACTATGATTACGTAACTCATTACTTGTATTATTTGTGCTTTCTGATGTTCTATTATCTTTTCCAGTTCTTGTAGTTACTTCGCCGTCATTAAATATTTCCCAATTTTCCAATGCGTCAAACATTTTATTATATAAAGGCATAATTTCGTTTAATTTTACATCTAATTGAATACGAAAAGCTGTTACAGTTTCAAAACCTATACGCCTTTGCAAAAAATGATTTAGTATCATTGTTTCAAATTTCTCTTTTGTTATATTAGATGTTAAAGGATAATCAAAATTAAATATTGTACTACGCCCAGCTTTTGCTAAATCTTTTATTTTTACTTCGGGTGCTGGACTGTTTAGATCTACATCGGGATTTACTATTGCTTCTAATATTGTATATATTGTAGGCGGTAAATTACAATTTGGCGGTAAAAAAGGATAAAACATAAATAATCCGTTATAATATGGTATCATCTTCGCCCTCGCTTTCTACGTCGTATTCTTCTACTTCTTTTTCGGAAGTTGGTACGCCGTCATAATATTTTACTTCTATTTCTTTTTCTAAGGCTTTCTTTCCATTTATTAAAATTTTATTTGCTAATTTTTCGTTTATTTCTTCTATTGCTTTTTGTCTAGGCTCAAAACGACTATAACGGCTGGCTACTGTTCCGCCTTGACTTGCTAATACTTCGTCTTTTATATTACGTTCTTTTTTCTGAAAATTCATATTAGCAATTCCAATAAGTCGCAAAAATTCGTTCCAGTCTTTTTCTTTGTGCAAGTCTATTTTATCTGCTACAAATGGTGCGGGTGCAAGTACTAACGTTGTATCGTCCAAGTCTAAATCTTCATAGGCAATTACTGTATTTTCCATACCGTCAACATTATTTACTAAATCTTGTATTGACTTTACCTTTTCTGATTTTGTTTTCCAAAATCTGGGGGTCTTCTGTTGTGCTATATTGATATCGGTCGTTCTAGTATCTAAAGCTATGCGCTCGCTGTATTGTAAAATATCTAACCATAAAGGATAACGCCCGTTATTGTCATACATAATAACAAAATCATCTTGACTTTTAATAAATTTACTATATCCATTTTGTGATATTACTTGTATGCTTGTAGGTCTACCGTATACGTCTAATTTCCCTATATTTTGATATGGTAAAGCTAATAATCCTAAAACTTCATCAACAAAAAATGCTATGCTTCCTTGTCTTAAAAGTGTTTTGTTTAAATATGCTGTATCAATAAATTTAGGCATATTTGTAAATTCAAACACATTTTCGGCAAGTGTTAATAATTGCCTTTTATACATTTCATAAGTTTTGAAATTAGACAACTGCGAGTTTATTAATTTAGTTTTCATTTTATACTCCTTTCTAAAATAATAACGGCTAGATTATATATCCAGCCGTTTTAGTTTTAAAGTACTGTTATAGTAGCTGTACCCGTTACATTTTCATCAAATACACTTGTTGCTTTTACAATTATTGTTGTACTTTCGTCATCTGGTGTACTTGCTATATGTCCAGCTGGTATAGTTAATTTTCCGTTTAAATCAATACTAGCTTGTTTACTTTCCTCTGTTTCTGGGTCTTGGTCAATACTCCATATAACCGCTTTATTAGCAAATCCTGTTGTTTCTACTACTGCTGTTAATTGTACTGGCACTCCAGCACTTACTGATACTTCTTGTGGATTTACTTCTACACTTGTTACAGCTGGTGTATCAATAACAAATACTGCTGCGTTTTCAAATGGAGAACTTGAAACAACTCCCCAAACGTGCAAGAAATGATTTCTTTTTAATGTTTGTGGATTATAAAATTCTGTTGCTTTTAAATTTGCTCCGCCCTCTGAGGCATTATCCATACCATAATAATAATCTTGGAAAAAATTACGTCCAACAATAACAGCTGGAATAGTATTTAATTTTTCCATTTGTTCTTGTGTTAATGGTACATATCCGTCGCAATATTCTCCCTCAATTCTTGCTCCGTTTTCATCTCTTTTAGCAAATATTTCTTCAAGTCTAGCTGTATCAAATTTTCCAAATCCGTCGCATAATTCCATATTAGCTTTCATTTCTGCGTCTGAACGGAAATAACTTGTTGCTAATACATTTGTTGTAAATTTAGCGTCAAATTTTGTAGATACTATTGCAAATTGGTCTTCAAAATCTGTTGCTTTTCTTAATCCAGCTGGATTATAATTAGGACTTCTAAAAGTCATATCATTACTTTCTGCTTTTATATCTGCAACTATTTCTCTGTCTGTTTTATTAGCAAAATTATCTATTTTTACTGTTGTTACTGTTCCGTCTAATATACGTCTTGCTAACATATATTTATTTACTAAATAACTATCGTATTCGTAACCTTCATATAAAGAATTGATTATAATATCAACTAATCTGAATAAATCTCCAGTTTCAAATGCCATTGCCATTTGCTCATCAGATGTTGTTGTTTTATAAAATTTTTGATAATTAATTTCGTGTATATATGATAATACATTTGGTACTTCTGTTTTTATAAAATCATATTCATTTTTTAACATTTCGTTATAATCATATACATTTGCTATATCACAAATAACTTCTCTTACTTGTTGTCCGTATGATAATTGCCCTTTATCTGTAAATTTTTTCCAAGGATTTTCCCAATGATTACGTGTAATTACTGTTAATCCTATTAAATTTAAAGTATTTAAAAATGCGTTTTTATACGCTACATTTTTCATAATTATTTTACCAATTCCATTAATGCTTTCGCCTTGTACTGGTAAATCTATATTTTCTCTTAATAATGGAGTTTCATTTATCACATAACTTAAAAGTTCTATACTATCATTTACTTTTAAATTTGTTTTTGAACTTATTTTTGCCATTTTTATTTCCTACCTTTCCTAATTATATTTCTTTTATGTCGACTACTTCTTTTTCTTCTAATTCTTCGTCGACTTCTTTTTTATCTTCGGCTTCTTTTTTGTCATCGCCTTTTAAAAATCTTTGTTTGTATTTTTCTTGTAAGTCATCAAGTTTTGCTTGTAATTCATCTATTCTAGCTGTATCAACTTCGCCAACTTCCATACTGTCCTCAATATCTTCTAATAATTGAATAGCAATATCGTTGTCAGTTACAAGCTCATTAACTTTTTGTTTTAATTCGTCTTTACTAAGCTTCATTTTCGACTTCCTCCTCTCCTTTTTTACTTTTCTTTGTTTCCATTGTTGTACATAATCTTTCCATTACAACAGTATTATTGTTTATAGCGTCTTTAATTTCGTCTTTGTATGCTAACATTATTGTTGTATGTTGTTCATTTAGTTTTGCTGTTTCTTGTGAGTTCTTATCTGTTATATACTTTACATACCAAGCCATACCAAGACAAGCTACAACTGGAAACGCATAACTTCCTAAAAGAGTTGCAATATCCATTTTCTTTCTCCTTTCTCGTTAGTTTCTATATAAATTATATGCACAAATTTTAATTTTTGTCAATAATAAAACGAACATTTTTTAAAAATGTTCGTCTATTTCTTATAATATTTGTAAATACAGCCCAAGGAAATTTACGCCTTTTTAATGAAACTGTTGTAACTGGCGGAAGCCCGCCCATATATGTATACCAATTTAAAGCATATTGCATACGCAAATCATAATGATTTATACTAGGGTCGTAACTTGGTCTTTCATATCCAGCCATAAACATTACGGCTAATTTGTCGGGCGTCCAGTTCATAGAATTATCTAAAAATTGTTGCCCCGTTATGCCTATCATATCGCTTGTAGCTCCCGAATTATAATAGTTTTGTATAAACGCTTGCGTTGTATACCACTCGCCAACTCCAGACTGATTTAATATTTCTGCTATAATTACTTGTAATTGTACATCTCCATTATTGTATGGACTTAATCCAAGTGTAGCACAATGATTTTGCAATACTGATACTGGTGTCCATTGTACTAGCCCGTAACCTTGCCCGCCTACTTCTTCACGCTCGGGATTTATACTACTTTCGGCTTGCATATTTCCAAGTATTCCAGCTATTGTATTATCATTTATTCCTAAACTTCTATAATAAGCTATTACAATATCTGCGTTATTTTCCATTTCTGCTTGTGTTAACGCCCCACTTCTACTAATCCAAGCCATTTATTTTATACCTTTCTTATATTATTTATATTTATTGCACAAGTTACAATTCTATCTATTCCGATTACTACTCTATCGCCTTTTACTTCTATTACATTATATACATTATAATAACTTCTAAATGGTTTACCGTTATATTGTATATTTTTTAATACTTCTACCTTATCGCCTACTTTTATTGTTTCTTGTGAAACATTGTTACTAGCTCCTAATATTTCATTTACTCTTTTTTGTACTTCATTATATAAATTTCCTAGCTTTTGTTTTCTTTCTTCACCATTTCCATATTTTCCAGCTATTACCTCTTTTGCTAATTCTTCTATATTTTTTGAGTTATCAACAGAGTTTTCCACATTGTCATACTTTGTTAAATTATTACTATTTATTATTGACATTATAGTATTTATATATGTCGGACTTGTAGCATATCCGCCATTTTTTATAGCTGTTATACACTCTAAAGGTGTTGTACTTGTACAAGCTTTTCTATATCTTTCTAGTTTTGTTATTAAGTCGAAGTAGTCTGATATACTTTCTGCTAAACTGTTATAAGCTCTGAAACAAGCTGTAATATTTGTATATGTACTTCCGTCGTAACACTCTTGCGTATTTGCATTATATACTTTTCCTTTCCAGCTTGATGTTGCTTTTATTCCAAAAATTGCATTTGCTTTCATCATTATTTTACTTTGCCCCCAACCGCTTTCACATATTGCTTGTGCGATTACTACTGATGAAAATAAAGGATAACCCCTCTTTTTATTTTCTGCTACTACTAATGGTGCTATTGTTGGTATAAATTCACTTTTATTCATATTCTACACCTCTTTCCAGTCGTTAGCTAACATATCTGCTTGACTTGCTAACCAACCTATTTGAACTCCTGAAGTACCTACAAATGCTATTGCTTTATTTCCTATCGCGTCGTGTTCTGCATTTATTACTTCTCCTTTTGTATTTTGATAACTTATATTTGTTGCCAATTCTATATATTGTTTTTTTCCGTTCCAGCCCTCTCTTTGTAATCTTTTACCCTCTTTTAATAATTGTATTGCTTTTCCAAAATCCATTTTTTTATTCTCCTTTCTTATAAAATGGTACTATAATCTGTGTATCGATTATATGTACTATTGTACTTAAATTCTCGCCTATTGTCAAGCTCGCGTCGTATCTATATTCAAACTTGCTTTCGTATTGTATGTCTTGATACTCTAATTTTATTATGATTTCATATAATCTAAAATCTTTGAAATTTACTTCTATTATTAAATTTTTATATATTTCTTGTAATTTATCTTCTATTTCTAGTTCCATTTTTACTACTCTTTTCAATACAAGTTTTATGTGCATATACTTTTGTTTTTCTTT
>ULMM01021402.1_pt1 | contig 14023 bp, 18 predicted proteins | sample 1951661 | NCBI WGS metagenome assembly ULMM01 (sample SAMEA4835551, study PRJEB28245) | human gut metagenome | biome: gut microbiome; material: fecal sample | place: Denmark | collected 2008 | reverse complement strand
CATATACAAGTAATACCTTTATTACTATTAATAAGTCTATTTAATTCTTTACCTTCATCTTTCCAAAGATTTTTCTGATTACAGTCTTTACAATGAACTTTACATCCAGTGATTTCATCAGGAATTTCTTGAAATATTACTTTTGCATATTGATATTTCATTTTTCATACCATTTAGGATTTAATTGCTCAAATCCATATTTAACTAACTCTCTAAAATAATCCCAACTAACTAATTGTAGAGGTCTATCTCCTATAAATTCAAGATTATAACATTCTTCTTGATAATCATATCTAAAAGTAGCTAATACTATACATAATTCTTTACTTTTAAATAAATTCTTATGTATTCTACAACCAGTATTCTTAGGATAACAATAAAATTCATGATTTAGCTTTATGTATTCATTTTCCTTACCATAATAAAGATTAGGATACCATTTAACTATATCATAAGATACAAAAGGAGGCTTGTTACCTACATAACTAGCCTCCCTAAATTCTAATACACCTATTCTTTTAGATTGTATCATAATAAACTTTCTTTATTATATTCTGTCATTAAATAATGTGGACCCCCAATACTAATATCATTAACATAAGTAGCTACATAATACTTAAATTTATATTCTTCTTTAGGCTTATCAAAGAATATGATTCTTTGATTTCCAGAACCTCTAAAATAAAGATTTAAATCTCTTTTCTCCTTAATATATTTACCATCAATAAGTACATCAATATAACCTAATACTTCAGGACATTTCTCTACAATTTTATCTAGAGTATATCCTGTCCAAAGCCATATATTCTTATTATATGATTTACATAATTTAAGCAGTTGGATTAATTCTGAGGCTCCTATACCAGAGAAGATAGAATAGAGTGGGTCTCCTCCTAATATAGATACCCCATCAGTCTTTTCATCTTTAAGATACTCTTCAATTCTAGATAAACAATCTTTTAATGTCTTACCTTGATTTGGATTCCAAGTATTAGGAGACCAGCAACCTTCACAATGATTACTACAACCTGCAAACCATATAGAAGTTCTTATTCCTAAACCATTAATTACATCATATTGTTTTAAATCAATTATATTCATATTAAAAGTGTTTTACTCTATCCATAATATCTCCTTCTCTACCAATAGAAGTACCATTAATTACATCATATTGTTTTAAATCAATTATATTCATATTAAAAGTGTTTTACTCTATCCATAATATCTCCTTCTCTACCAATAGAAGTACCATTAGTTAATGTACCTAGATAACCACATAATCTACGTTGAACATATAAAGATAAACTATTAGTATTACCACAATTAGGACATCTAAAATTATTATCTCCTAATAATTCTATTTGACCATGATAACCACATTTATAACATACATCACAAGAAGTAGTATTTAATTCACAATACATCATATGGTCATAAATATACTGCATTATATTAAGTACACTTTCTGTATTGTGATTAATATCTGGCATTTCTATATAAGAAATACAACCTCCTGAACTATATTTTTGAAAAGGAGCTTCAAATTTAATTTTGTTATAACCATCTATATTATACCATACAGGAACATGATAACTATTAGTTACATAATTTTTATCATTAACATTCTTAATAGTAGGAAATACTTTTAAAGCTTTAGCAAAAGTAGTAGTAGTATTTTCAGCAGGAGTACCATAAATACTTAAAGAAATGTCATATTTTTTAGTATTAAATTGTACTCTATCATAGAATACTTTCATAATATCTAATCCAAATTTCTGTCCTTCTTCTGTAGGATAGTCAATATTAAATCTATAAGCACATTCTGCTAAGCCAATATAACCAATAGATGCAGTACAATAACCTTTAGGTAAGATTTCTCCTATCTTCTGTCCAGATTTAGCTCTAAAGAAAGCTCCATCCATCCATAGAATTGGTGCTATATCTACTGGTTGGTTACATATAGTTTTGTATACTTTATATTGTTGCTCTGATAGAAAATCTATCATATCAACAAGTTTCTCTTTAAATTCTTCTATTGTAGTAGAATCTAGTGCTAAATAAGGAAGATTAATACTAAATACTCCTATATTAAATCTACCAAATTCCTGATAATTTCCTTCTTTATTCTTCCAAGGAGTAAGTATAGACCTACAACCCATAGGAGGGATTACTCTACCTTCTTTATATTGCTTACAAATCTTCTCAGACATATAATCTGGAACCATTCTTTTAGCTGTACACTTTGCTGCAAGTTTAGTAAGGTAATAATATTTAGTTCCTTCTTTAATATTATTTTCAGTAAGTATATATACAATCTTAGGAAAAGAAGGATTAATATTATTACCATTTGGTCCTTCCATACCTTTAATTCTCTGTTTCAAGAATTCTTCAATAAGCATTGCAGTATATTCAGGATATTCATCATTCTGACCATTAGTATTACAAGCTATTGTAATAAAAGGACTTTGACCATTAGTAGTAGTTAAAGTATTAAGTTGATATTGAATAAGTTGAATAGAATCTACTATTTCTTTTTTAATGAAAGTATTTACATATTTCTCCTGTATAGGACCATCAAGTTCTTTAAAAATATCTCTATACTTAATTTTACTTCTTTCAATAAAAGGAGATAAATGAGAAATATCAATAGTAATGCCTCCATATTGACTACTTCCTACTGCTGCAATTATCTGAGTAGTAATATTAGAAGCTACAATTAAAGAATGAATATCATGAATTCTTTTACCCTGTACACAAGTACCATTAATAAGCATATCTTTAAGATTTATAAGACAACAATTTGTCATTCCTTTCATAGCTCTATAATCAGTATCATGTACATGAATAATACCTTTATTATGTAATTCAAGCAATTTAGAATCCATAATAAAATCCTTATATATTTTCTTACAAGTTTCTCCTGCTACTAAATCTCTCATAGTAAAGAATTGTTTAGGGTCTTTATTAGCATTTTCTTTACTAACATCATTAGTTTCTCCATTAAGAAGACCTAATACTGTATTATAGTAAGTTTTATTATACTTAAAGTCCCTTATTTTAGCTCTTTCTTTTCTACGTATAATATAAGCTTTAGCAATATTAGGATAATTACCCATAAGATAATATTCTACTGCATCTTGAATACTTTCAATATCAATAGTATCAGCAGTAAAGTTATTAGCAAATTCTTTAAATTCATTCTCATTAAATTTGTCTTCTTCCTTACAGGACTCAAAAGCCTTCCTAATAGCATTTACTATTTTATTTGAATCCCATTTAACTTTACTACCATCTCTTTTTATTACATATATCATATATTATTTTAATTAAACATTATTCTATTTTATTTATCCAAGTTCTCAAATCATTTGAACTTTCAATATTTATTCCCATAGGAACTGTGGCTCCTGTAGAGAGATAATACCAAAGTTCTTTACCTACTTCCCAAGGTGCTTCAAGTTTAATTTGATTATTTTTACCAAGATATAATGTACCTTCTACAAAAGTAAAATCACAATTCCATACAAGTGGAATCATATTAGACTTAGAAATTACTATATCTTTATAAGGTAAAATTGTGAAGTCTTTAAAGTATTCATCTTTTTCAATATTAAGTTTAAGAATTCTTGCATATAATCTACATTGATATGCATAATTCCACTCTATAAATGACTTATAGAAATTATATGTAGGTTTATATGATGTCTTTACATCTATAGGTTGAATAGTTTTATTCTTATAATCTACTCTAAGAATATCAAACATGCATCTATAAGGAACACCATCTATTTCTGCTTTAAACTTTAATTGATAAAGATTTTCACAATCATCAAAAGGATTATTCTTCTTAAAATATAATACAGTTTGAGAACTTTCAATAAGAGCATTAGCCATCTGATGTGCTATATCATTAAGCTCTGTACTTATTAAGATTTTATCTTTAGCTAAGTACAATAAATTATAGTAATCAGATGCTTTTTCCTTAATTACTTTTGCTCTAGTTTCTGGTTTCCAATTTAACTGAAATCCATTAATATTTGTAGAATCTATAATAAGATTATCTGGTATCTTATATAATGAATCATAAGTACTTGAATAACTATTAAATAAAGATTTTACAATAGTTTCTACTTTATCAGTAATAGGAGGAAATTCTGCTACTAAATACCTTCTTTCATATTCTTCAGGAGGGTCAGTAGTTAAACAATCTACTAAAGAACCTAACAATAAAGAAGGACTTTCAACCTTATCAAATAATGTATCTAAATGTTCAAATCCTTCTCTCTTAAATTTAGATATAGTAGAATAACTAAGAGCTTTATCAGCTCTATAAGTAGGCTCATCTACTAACCAAGATATATCTTTAAGACTTTTCAGCATATTCTTTAAATATTTCTATAGCTTGTAAAAGCTGTTTTTTACTATAAACCTCAAAATAAATACTCTTTTGTCCTGTAGCAGTAAGAACATTATCAAGGTATTTCCTAAATAGTTTTCTTTTATATGGAAAAACTTCATTTGAGAATCCCTTACATTCTATCCATACATCTATATCTTTATATTTAAGATATATGTCAGGTAAATATGTAATAGGCTGTATAAGTCCATCACATAATCTAAGTAATTTAGGTGAAGGTTTACCTAACTCTTTTACTCTCTTTTTATGTTGAGAATCTGTTTCCTTATCATAAAAAGGAGTAATAGGTTTAAATGAAGGAAATACTACATGTTTCTTAGGTTCATATAGAGGATTAAAACCTGCCTCAATTAATGTATTGAAACAGGTTTTCTCCAATATACTTTTAAAGGTAATATTACCTTGTTTATTTACAGTAGCATTCCTAATCTTCTTATTGACATTTACCACTAATAATACCAGTTAAAATATTAATAAACTCCTTAAATTCTTCTTTATTATTAAGATTATTTATCTTAACATTAGATTCTTTTGGCATAGGACCTCTTTTACCATGTGTTCTATATATACTCTTCTGTACAGGAGTAACTTCCTTAGCTTCAATAGAATTTCTATTAAGTAAATCTTCAATAGTAGCTTCATCTACAGTACTATTACACTTAAATTGCTTACCATTACTACAGGTAATAATCTGTGTAATCTTATCACCTAATTTAACTTCTTGATTAGTACCTTTAAAATAATACTTTTTCATCTTTTAAATTTTATTTTATTGTTTAAATGATTATTTATTTCATCCCACAAATTATATCTAAGTTTCTTATGATTTCTAGCATAATATGAAGGATGTTTTTCTTTAATTACATAATTATATTGAGAGATATAAGGTTCAAAAGTTTTAGCTTCTTCACCAAATAATACATATACACAAGCAGTCATATACCTAGACATATTATATATTAGTTTAGATATAAAAGGTCTCCATAGTCCTAAATGAGAACTAGGGAGACCTGCTTTACATGTCAATGCACAATTCAACATTAATACTCCTTGCTTCTCCCAATCTTCAAAACTGGGGTCAAAGATACTACTATTTTGTGGAATTTCATAATTGATAACTGATTCTTTTATAACTTGTAAGGATGGTGATAAATCTTTATCAAGTGTTTTTATATTGTTACCAAAAGCAATTCCAGTAGCCTTACCTAATTGTGGATAAGGACTTAAACCTAATATAACTACCTTTAATTCAGATAATTTACAAGCTTTAAAGCAATTAAAGATGTCATTATAATTAGGACACAAATTAATAGTATTGCTAGAATTAAGTGTATTAATTGTCTCATATAATACTTTCTTATCTATTACTTTTAACCAATCTCCAAAATATTCCTCTAAAGACATAATTTATCTATATTATCTACAAGAAGCTGTTGTATTTCCTCATTAACATTAATATTGGTAGGAGCCTTGACATGTCTTATAAACTTATCAATATCATTGTTAATGATAACTGTCATAGTAGTAAAACCACTTACTATAGAAAAATATCTAGAGACAGTACTACAACATTTAATAAGATACTTTTGAATACCTTTACATACAACATTGTCACTATTGAAAATTTTAGGACTTACTCTAAGTATAAGCTCTGTGGTAGCTGATGATTTTCTAGGAGGTCTAGTAGTAGATAATACTAATGGTTCTAAATTACTATTAAGTATTAAACCTCTCATTCCATAATAAAGATTACCATCTTTATCTCTAACTTTATTTAATTCTCCTACTTCTCTAATTAAACTTAACTCTTTTAAAAGAGGACCAAAAGTTTTTCTTTCATTTATACTAGTAGAAGAAGAAGTAAATAGTGGAATTATTCCTCTCGAAGATAAATAATTATAAATAGGAATCTCTGTAACCTCACCATTAAATATATGATTTGTCATATATAGAGAGAATTGATTATTCTCTGTTCCTAATAAAGGTATACCTGTTGAACGGAGAGAGGCTGACATAACACTAAGAAAGTTATTTATATTATTTTTAATATTTTCACTTATCATTAATCTTCTTCTTTTAAGTACATCATATTACAATCATATTCTATAAAGAAAGGTAATTGCTTTATCATAGGAACAATTTCATTAGCACAGAAATTAACTACATTATTTACAATAAAAGAAGCTATCATACATGCCATAAAAGTAGTTTGTTTTAAACTACATACAGTTTCATCTGCTTCTTCATCAGAAAATAAGAATTCTTTTTCATATCTATCCTGATTATATGTATCTGTACCTACAATAGTGAGTATTTGTAAAGTATCAAATGACAATCGGGCATCAATATATAGACATTTAGATTTATCTTTCTGCAATTCTACATGTTTTTTCCAGTTATTAAAGAATACCTTTCTAGCTTCCATATTATCAAAGCCACAAATCATAATATCAGAAGTAAAACTATTACTAGTATATAATTCTCGCATAGCAAACACATCAGTATATTTACTATAATAGTTAATAGTTTCTGCTATGGCATCCACTTTATATTTATCTATATCCTTGATACCAAACATTTGTCCAGCAAGATTAACTTCCTCAACTTTATCATTATCAAAGATATAAATACTCTTAGGGTGTATTCTAGCTAATTGAAATATAGCATTTGAAGAAATACCCCCTGCACCTCCTACAATAATGACTTTCTCTTTAATCTTATTAAACCATTCTGCTCCTGAAAATCTAGCAGTTTCATCATGATAATCTTCACTTATAGGAGGAATTTCCTGATGTTGGTTTTCAATAACTTCATTCAAAAAAGCTTCATCTTCTTCTGATAATATAGATTCTTCTTCTACTACTTCTTCAGGTTCTAATATTGATGTTGTTTCTCTTTCTGTTGTCTCTAAAGGAGCAATAGCAACTTCTGGAACAATAGCTGTAGTATTTACTATTTGTTCCATATTAACCTCAAAAGGTAGAGTTATAGTTGATTCTTCATTCATAATTTTAAATAATAAAACGTTCTACTTCATCCTCTATAACTTCAATAAAGGAATTAGTTTTAAATGTATGTAATTTCTGTAATACACCATAAGCACATATAGCCATTTGTGAATCTTCAAGATAACCTTCTTCTGCTAAATTATCATCAAAGGCTTCTGTTACAAGAAATTCTACAAGATAACCAATAAAAGCTCTATAATTCGCTAAACCTTTTTGTCCTTCTCCAAATCTCTTAGAAAATACTGTAGGCATTTTTTGAACCCATTCATTGAGGTCTTTTGGAGTAAATATAGGACTACCTATAAGTAATTGTTTAACAATATTATTTAAGTCTGTTTCATTAAATTTATACTTATTATAATCAATAGATTCATCTGTATCTATTCCTGCTTGAACAGCAGTATTAGTCTTAGAGAAAGGTATATTTGTTTCCTTATATAAAGGTGTTGCCTTTAAAGTAGAGTCAACAATAAGATTAGCACGAGGTTCTCTACTAATATTTGTAATTTTAGTCTTATCCTTACTAATTTCTTCAATTCTATTAAATAGGTCTGTATAACCAATATTTACAGTAGGCTTTTCAATATTCAAGAAGAAATATTCTATTTCATAAGATTCTATAGCATCATATTCATCATTACCTATATTAATAGTTTCTTCACCAAAGAACTCATATTCAAGTACTTCTGTTACATGAGGAATATGTTTAACTTTTCTTGTAATTGCCGCAGTATATTGACCAGCATTATTAACAATCAAAGATAAGAAATTATTCATATCAGAACCTTCTTCTTGAAGAGTTCCAAGGTCAGTTCCACTGAAAAATGTTGACATCTGGTCATGTGAATGCATTAAGCCTTGCTGACATTCTAATAAGTCATGTTCTATCATATAATTACAGATTTCTGCACTCTTATTAAACTCAGTATAAGTAGCAGAACCATAATCCATAAGACAGAAATCTTTAGCAGTTAATACTAAAGAATTATCTTCAAATCTACCAGTATAATCATAGAATAATACTCCACTATATTCATTATTAGGAAATCTAGCACACAAGAATCTAATCTTTTCTTCTAGTTCTGGAGTAATAATTAACTTATATGTATTATCTTGTTTCTTTAATATATTCTTGTCCATAATTGTAATTTATAAATTCTAATATATTTCGTATTGCCGCATTAATATATTTTACATTAAGAATATATACAGGTTCAATAGTAGTATCAGTATCTATAATCTTCATTTTAACAGGTGTATTCTTAAATGTAAATAAGACATCAGTACTAGGACTACAAGAACTGTGTCTATTACTATCTTCTTCAGTAAAACATCCTTTATAAAAGACTGCTTTTATAAGAATTTTAGTTCTTATTAATTCATTTAAATTTGTAGAAAGTTCTTTATTATTAAATCTTTTATTATAAATTGTTATAAACTCATTGCTTATTAATCTAATTAAAGAAGCATCATTAGCAGCAAAGCTATAAGTATTATTTACATATTTAAAAGTAAATACTTTTCTATTTATAAGATTACGTATGGCTTCTTTTATAATAAATGAAATTTCTGAAGAGACTGTATAACGAGTATCTGAAAAAATTATTTCTTTATTACTATTATTTCTACCAATATTTTCCATTCTGTAATAAGGAACTCCTGCTATAGATTCTACTGTAACATATCTAGCTAATTCCACACAGAATAATTTCCATATATTTTCATTATTTTCATTTCCAAGAATATTATAAGTGGTTCCAATAGGACCATTTCCTAAACAAGGTCTCTGAAAATAAGCTTTACCATAACTTAAAGAACTTGAAGGTAAATGGGAATGTGTATAATGACTTTCATATAAAACTTTAGTGAAAGTAGTAACAATCATTTCAAATCTTTTAGCTTGTTTTCCTGTATAATCAAGTGGTACTTTAACATATAAGTCATGAATATCTACACTATTATCTTTTTCATTAGTAATAGTTACCTTGGGAAAATGAACTAATATAATATATGAAACTTCACATAATGGAAGTAAAGGAAGATTTAAAGTATCTTTCAAGTTTTTATCTTCTGCTATTAAAGTTTCTACAGCATCTTTAAAATCTTTATCTACTTGAAAGTCTACTTTAGTTTCACCAAAGAAGCTTTTAAATATTTCATATACTTTAAGAGCTTCTTCTGTAGGAGTATAATACTTATTTCTTATTTGTTCTTTTATGTCCATAAGTAATAAAAAAAGGGGAGTAAATATATTACTATACTTACTCCCTATTAGATTTTTTATAAATTACATATCTTTAAACATATCATCAAGTTCATTTGATGAATATGGAGAATCTGATTCCTCTTTCTTTGAAGTATCTGAAGTGACATTACCAATAATAGCAATGTTATCAATATCAATATCATCAGAATAATCCATACCTGCATTCTCCATTTCTTCCAAAAGACTTTCAATAACTTTCTTAAGTTCTGCTTTAGTAACATAGTTACTAGGAGCTTCCTTCTTTACAGGAGCTGCTTTAGCTGTAGAAGCTGCTTCTTTGTTAAGAATCTTCTCAAGGTCTTCTGTCTTACAGTTAGTATAATTCTTACCATAAGTCTTCTTAACTACTTCTGTAAGATTCTTAACTTTAATCTCCTCAATAATAGCCTTTCTATCAAGCTTTGCTCCACTTCTAATCTTCTTTGAAGCATTAGTAATCATAAATACTAAGTTATTGGTAGTAGTTCCCTTATAAGGAACATCATGTGGAAGAATAGCAGCATCATTCTTCAATTCAATCTTAGTAAGACCCTCAAAGAATGTACAATCAGTATAATCAATACCTGCCTTAGTAAGGTCTGCTTTGAGTTCTGCCAATGTTGTTGCTGCACTTTCAATAACTTGTGTCTTGTGAGTCTTTGTAGGAATCACTGTAATCTTTCTTTTTTCCATTTTTCTTTAAATTTTAATATATTAAACTTTAATTATTTGTGTTATTTCAAAAAGGTAAATCATCATCCATATCTGGTGCTTTAGTCTTATTAAAAGCATTATTAAATTCTTCAATAAGTCTTTTTTTACCAAAATAATGATATATATCTGAATAATCTTTTGCCTTATCAATTAAAGGACAATGAATTATCTCAAAACCTGTTTTTAATCTAAGATTATAGGCATCTATTTCACCTGCTGAATCTCCATCAAATGCTATATAAATATGGTTATATCTTTTTTGTAAACAATTAATTGCAGAATCACTTAACTCTGTATTTTCTGATTGAACATATATACAGGGTATATTAACATTAGACCATAGACAGATACTATCTTTCAATGATGAACATATAAGCAATGTATCTCCTGTCTCTGGAATTTTAGACCACAAACCAATAACACTCTTGTTATTGGAAGATGTCCATTTGTAACCATTTTTATTATAGGGTTGATAAATTTTCTTGGTGATATTCCCTTCTTTTCTTTCAATATAACAATATGCTAGTTTATCACAAGCAAATGTATATCTTTTATTGTCTTTATATATAATTTTATGACTAATAGGATATACTTCAACATACTTTAGTAGATTTATATTACATCCATAAGATTCCCAATACTCAACATCATAATTTCTCCATTCTCTAGTTTTAACCTCTAGTCTGATTTGACTACTACTTATTATAGATGAGTTATGTTTAATTTGAGATTTAGAGATATTAATCTGCTTAGTATTAATATTCATATCTTTACTTATCTTATCTACTAGTTCTATAAAACTAATATTGTAGATTTGCATAAGTAAATCAAATAAAGACCCTTGTTCTCCTGTTGCAAAGTCTTTATAATGTATATGTATACCATCACTTGAATATAATCCAAATGAAGGTTTAGAATCATTCCTTAAAGGGCTATTCATTCTAAAAGGAACTTGTGTAATACCAAAGTAGAAATTAAGTATTTGACCCTCATCTATTTTGTTTAATATATCTTTTAAAGTTATTGAAGTATGTCCATTGCTAATCATATTAATAGTATATTAATCGTTTGCCCAAGGGTTATTTGTTGGTGCTGCAAAAGGAAGTTCCTTATTTTCAGCACTAAAATTAGTCTCTGATACAGTATACTCATGAAGAGATTTAAAGTCAAATTCTGTAGTAGCAAAACCACCATTATTCTTTCTATTCTGGATATCTGCTTCAAGCTTAGATGTAGAATTACTACTATTCTTCATAGTAAAGTGAGTATAAACACTAGAATATTGCTTACCATCATCAGTAGTTCTTACACCAATAGCAACCTTAACTTTATTATTAGGCTGCAAAGTAATACAATCTTTAAGTTCAGACATATTACCCTTGAAATAATCTGTAATGTGGTCAAGTCTACATTCTGCATCCTGTGGATTATCAATCATAACCCAAGAACCATTAACATACTTCTGACAAGAAGGAATATTCAAATAGTTCTGCAAGAACATAGTAAGAGCTTCTTCACCCCTAAAAGCTGGTCTATAATTATTACTAATACTAAAAGGTTTAGCTTCACCTGTTTCTTTATCAGTATATGTAGGAATAGCTTTATTCTTAACATCATTCTGTGTAGCCCAAGCAGTTCTACCATAAGAATCAATTACTTGACACTTAGTATTTTCCTTATTAGTAAAGATATTATTCTGAATAGAGAATCTAGCCTGGAAGAACTCCTCAATACCATTATTAGTTTCTGGGTCAGACTTCAAGATAAATGTAGGATAAGCCATCTGAATTTCCTTCCCATCATTATTCTTCATAACCCCATAATACTCAGGGTTCTTAGTAATATCTCTACCATAGAGATTACTAAGTTCTTCCTTAGAAGGATTAAAGGCTACTATTTTACAGCCTGCAATACCAATATACTTCTTATATTCAGTAGCTTCTGTAGACTCCTGAATTTTACCAAATGCCATTAAACTAATTGTTGTATTCATTTCTTTTATTTTATTTAATTGTTAATAATTAATCAATATTATCATTATTATCTGCATTTCCAAGATTATCTGGGAATACTTCTTCCTCAGATTTCAAAGCATTTTCATCAGTATCTGTAGTAGTTCCATCTGATTCTACTTCTTCTGTTGGCTCCTGTACAGGAGAAACAAAAGTAAGGACTCTCTTCTTCTGCTGATACTTACCTTCCTTATCCATCTTAGGTGTACCATCCTCATTAAACTGAGGAATCTGCTCATCCTTAATAAGTTGCTTTGAAATAAAACCACCAGTAAGCATCTTAACACCTGCTTCATTAGCCTCAATAATAGCTAACTGTTCATCAAGCTCTGCCTGAATTTTATTAAGGTGCTTTTCCAAAGTCTCAATTCTACTATAAATACTAGAATTTGCCTTATAAATGTTCTTAATCTGAGAAATCTGACGTGATGTCAACTTTGTTAAATCTTTCATTTTTACTTTTATTTTTACTTTTATTTTTAATATATTAATAATATGTTTTCTTTTGTGTTTCTATTAAATATAGAATTAAGGTTTTCTTGTTTAGTTAATGTATGTATTGCATACTTACACATATAATATTTAAGAGCTATCTTTATATACTTACTATACATTTCATAAGGTAAGGAAGTTATAGTTTTAACAAATATATCTACATATTTTCTTTCTTTACCTTTTTCAATACAATAACTATCTAATAATAAGATAATATCTTGTAAAGCAATATGTCCAGATATTAATATAGAAGTAGCAATACTAACTATTTTATTTCTATCCATTATAGTATTCATCCATAGCTTTAACAACTAAACCTAAATCATTAGGAATAAAGTCTTTATCAAACATTTCTGCTGGACTTTTTGCTGGAATTTCAATATTTCCATCAAGATATCTATGAGTATAAAAACCATAAATAGGATTCTTATTTTCATCATACTTTACAGCAGAATAAAGAAGCATAGGAACTACTTCAATAGGATTATAACTATTATCAATAAGTTTACCAACAGTTGAAGGTTTATATCCAACAATTACATTATCAGATACTATATCTTCACTATGCATAATAAGAAATACATTAATATTATCTCTCATATTTTCAGCAGTACTAATAATACTTTGAAAATGTGCAGCCATATCCACGAATTTATTGAATCCAGTCTGCTTAGCTGTTTTAAAGTATTCCTTACGCATAATATATGTAGAATCATCAATAATGATATTTTTTACATAAGTTGCTTTCTCACTAATAGATTGCATATAAGAAACAATATCATTAAAATTATCCAACATAAACAGATTCTTATTTTCTGTATTATAAAGTTTACCACTTCCCTTAAAAGGGAGTTTCTTCTTCAATACATTAAAAACAACAGTCTCTTTAGGGTCTAAAGTCTTAATAGAACTAGACTTTCCTGACCCAGATTTACCCATAATTAAAACTACATTTGCCATTTTAATTTCTACTCTTTAAATGAATTGCAAAAGTACTATATTTATTTTACTCTAGCAAATCTTTAACTCTTTTTATTATACCACAAACAAACATACTTATAGTAGTATTAACTGTTTGTTTATTTCTTATCTTATCTAAATACTTATATACCGTTTCTAATTCTACTTTATT
>ULMM01014378.1_pt1 | contig 14272 bp, 12 predicted proteins | sample 1951661 | NCBI WGS metagenome assembly ULMM01 (sample SAMEA4835551, study PRJEB28245) | human gut metagenome | biome: gut microbiome; material: fecal sample | place: Denmark | collected 2008 | reverse complement strand
GCGGCAGACGCCACAAGCGGGGTCATCGATATAAAAGAATCTGAAAAAAGATGCGAATGCTTTGAAAGGAAATAATTATGCTTGTAAACTTAAATGATGTGCTTAAAAAGGCGCAAAATGAACATTATGCCGTCGGTCTTTTTAACACTATAGATACGGATATGCTGGAGGCTGCAATCGCTGCCGCCGAAGAAATGCGTTCCCCTATAATTATAGGTACGGCGGAAGTTTTGCTGCCGTATGGTGAGCTAAAGCTGATAGCGCCGTCAATTATTAAAGCCGCTAAGCGCGCAACAGTTCCGGTAGTTGTTCATTATGATCACGGTTTGACATTTGAGCGCTGTATGGAAGCGTTAAAGCTTGGATTTTCGAGCATTATGTTTGACGGCTCGGCAGGAGACTCGGATAAAAATATTGCCGATACCAAACAAATTGTTCGTATAGCCCATTCATTCGGAGCCACTGTTGAGGGCGAAATAGGGCATGTAGGAGAGGCGGCAAACGGCGATAACGCAACGAGCGACCGCTATACTACCGTCAAGGAAGCGGAAGATTTTATAAATGCAACCGGCGTTGATGCACTTGCAATTGCAATAGGAACGGCTCACGGTGCTTACAAAGCGAAACCGTGTTTGGATATTGAAAGACTTAGGGAAATAAGAAAAAAGGTTGCTACACCGCTTGTTCTCCACGGCGGATCGGGACTTTCTGACGATGATTTCAGAAACACCGTTAAAGAGGGAATTGCAAAGGTTAATATATTTACCGATCTTTGTGTTGCAGGCGAAAATGCAATGCAATACAGTGTGAAGAATAACCTTTCTTATCTTGAAGCAAGAAGCAAAAAGGTTGAATACATAAAAAAGGCAATTATGGACAAGATTTCATTGTTTGGTTCACGTGAAAAAGTGTAATTAAATTTGAATCTTTTTGTAAATGAATTGAAGATTTTATTTCTTTGCGGCGTTTACGCCGCATTTTGTTTTTCTAATAATACATACGATTGAAAAAATCAGTGCAGAGCACATTATGTTTTTCAACAAGCTATGTAAGTTATTGTTTTAATGAATATTAGTCTTGTATTCCTTTGGTGATATATTCATCTGTTTTTTAAATGCTTTGCTGAATGCATACAATGAGGAATAACCTAAAATTTCGGAAATTTCGGTTATTGAAAGTTTATTTTCTTTCAGAAGTAGGCAGGCAGCGTTTATTCTTCTTTCTTTATAGTAATCGTTGATTTTTTGCGATGTTGTATTTTTGAAAAGACTTGAAAGATAGCCATAGCTATAATCAGTAGCGTCACAAAGCTCCGAAAGATTTTTCATTGTGTATATATGTGTATCAATATAATTCATACACTTATAACACAGTATTTCTGAATTTGATATGTTATCGGGATGAACATTATTTGGATTTTCTTTAAGATCACGAATAATATAAATAAGGATTTGCCTGAATATCGAGTTTAACAGTTCGTTTGAATATATACCCGGTACGGTTAGTTCTGCAATTGCGTTAGCAGTTAAATGACCGATTTGCTCATTTTTAAAAATTCTGTTTTTGGGGGAATGATAGTCTTCGGAAATTTTAATAAGATCGGGTTTATACTGGTTTTCTTTTAATTTGAAGGCTAGAAAATCATATTTAAGGGGATTACATTTATCTGATTCTATTTTATGAATATCGCCCGGCATAGAAATATAAATATCCCCATTTTTAATTGATGATGTGATGTCGTTTGTAGTTACTGTACCGGCACCGCCTGTAACTATAGTCAGTTCAAAGAGGTCAGTGTGGATATGTGTATCTATAACAGTTGAATTCTTACAATAGAGTCGTCCGATTTGAATTAAATATACTTCATCAAATTCAAGTGGATTATTAAAAAACACATTATCCAAATGATAATTTCCTATCATGGGTATCAACTCCTTACAACAATAATTTTAATACAATTTAAACTTCAAGTCAACGATAATATCAAATTTTGATATTATTAAAATGTTTAATATTGCGCATATATAAAAAAATGATATGTTTTTGACCTAAAAATAACATTTACACTGAAAAACGGTAATGTATAATTAAATTGTGGCAAGGAATTGCTGCTATATTATAATATGGAGGGTTTTAAAAATGGAAAACAAAATTGTAATCGCTGTGATAGGTTGTGGAAGAATTGCTCAAAATGCTCATTTTCCCGCATTTTCTCAAATGGATAATATCAGAGTAAAATATGCCTGTGACTTGATTGAGGAAAAGGCAAATGCAATGAAAGAAAAGTATGCTTTCGTTGAAAATGTTATAACCGATTATAAAATTGCATTAGCTGACAATGAGGTGGATTGTGTTTATGTTCTCACCCCAAATTATGCGCATTATACAGTAACAATGGATGCATTAAGAGCGGGTAAACATGTATTTTGCGAAAAGCCGATCACCGTTAATTATGCCCTTTCAAAAGAAATGGAAGAAGAAGCCGAAAAACAAAACAAAATACTTAACATCGGCGTTTGCAATCGGTTTAATAAATCTGTTGAAATGTTGGAAGAAATGAACCGTGAAGGTAAGTTCGGAAACATTTATCATGTATATTGTTCATTTCGAGCTTTTCGCAGTATACCCGGCCTCGGTGGAGATTTTACAACGAAATCACAATCCGGTGGAGGAGTTCTTATAGATTGGGGAGTACATTTTCTTGATTTAATTCTTTATGTTTTGGGCGGTGCTAAAATTAGAAATCTCACTTGTGATGCATATTGTGAAATGGCTAAAGACATGAAGACTTATAAGTATGATTTTATGTGGGCTGAAGATACCGCGAATATTGAAAACGGAACAAATAATGTAGATGATTTTATATCAGGCTATATTCGTACCGATAAGGCAAGCATTTCTTTTAACGGTGCATGGGCACAGAATATAAAGAAAGACGAAATGTTTATTGATTTTCTTGGGGATAAATGTGGCGCAAGGCTGTCCTATGGTGGCAAATTTGAAATTTATGACGGGTCAACTCTTGAAGCAATACAGCCGGAATATGATATTCCCGATATGTATCTTTGTGAAGATCGTGCTTTTGTCGAATCAACAAAAACAGGAGAAAAGAACAAGGGATATATCAGCAATATAATTGAAACTGCAAAATTGCTTGACGCTCTGTATGAATCGGCTGACAAAAAATCAGAGGTGGAACTTTAATTATGAAGAAGATAGGGTTTGTAGATTATTATATAAGTGAGTGGCATGCAAATAATTATCCCGAATGGATAAAACGGGCAAATGAAAAGCTCGGAACAGATTATTTGGTATCGTATGCGTGGGCAGAGGAAAATTTATCTCCGGTTTACGGTGAGACAACAGATGAGTGGTGCGGAAGAATGGGCGTTACTCGCTGTGATACTATTGCAAAACTTTGTGAGAAAAGTGATGTAATTATTGTACTTGCTCCGTCCAATCCGGAAAAACATTTGCAGTATGCCAAAGAGGTATTGCCGTTTGGCAAGCGCACATATATTGACAAAACCTTTGCACCGAATCTAAAGACAGCTGAGGAAATATTTAAGATTGCCGAGCAATGCGGAACCCAGTTTTTCAGTACATCTGCAATGCGTTTTGCTGATGAGCTTAACAAGCTAAAAGGGGCAAATAATCTTATAATTACGGCAGGAGGCGGAAATTTTCCGGAGTATATGATTCATCCTGTTGAAATGACAGTGAAATTGCTTGAAGATTCTGTGAAGAAGGTTAAGGTTGAAAAACTTGGTGAGCAGCGTATTTGTCATGCAGAGACTGAAAACGGAAAACGAGCTTCAATAGTTTATTCTCCGTTAGAAGTCACCAGCATAAATTGCGAGACAAAAGAAGGCGACTATACGCATATAGATATAAGTTCCGAATTTTTTATTAAACTCATTGAGGAAATAATCAAGTTCTTTGATACTGGATTATTGCCGTTTGATATAAAACAGACCTTAGAAGTGATGCGTTTTAGGGACGCACTTCTAAATGCAGAAAATGCAGACGAAAATTGGTTGTTGGTTAACGGGGATGGTTGTGAATGAAAATAGGAGTAATAACTGATTGTTTTAAACTCCCGCTTGATGAAAGCATAAAGCTTGCTGGGAAATTGGGCTTTGATGGTATTCAAATATACGCAACTACCGGAGAGTTTAGTCCGGAGGTTTTGACTACTGAAAGAAAATCCGAGGTAAGGTCGCTTCTAATGGAAAACCATCTTGAAATCAGTGCTTTATGCGGTGATATGGGTGGTTATGGCTTTCAAATAGAATCAGACAACGCCGAACGAATTCAAAAAACAAAGCGTATAATTGATTTGGCTGAGGAATTCGAAGTTGGAGTAATAACAACGCATATAGGTGTTATACCCGAAAATAAAGATAATCCGCGATATTCCGTTATGCTTGATGCTATGTGTAAATGCGGTGAATATGCTGCCGATAAAAAGATAACATTAGCTATAGAAACAGGACCTGAAAAGGCTTCGACTCTGCTATCTTTTTTGCAAGATACTAATGGCGGTATAGGAGTCAATCTTGATCCGGCAAATTTTGTTATGGTGACGGGTCAAGATCCTGTTGAGGCAGTGCAAGTACTCGGCAAATATATTGTTCATACGCATGCAAAGGACGGCGTTATGCTAAAACAAACCGATCCGGAAATAATATATGATTGTTTTGCCAAAGGCGGAATTGAAGCATTAAATGTTGCTGACTACTTTCTTGAAACACCTCTTGGCGATGGCGATGTTGATTATGCAAAGTATATCAATGCGCTCAGGGGTATCGGATATGACGGTTACCTTACTATTGAGCGTGAAACAGGTGAAAACCCTATATCCGATATACAAAAATCATTGAATACCTTGAGAAATATTATTTGAGGCTGACTGTTAATATATCAAAGAAGTTTTTAGTATTTGCTTTATTTTCCGGGAGGGTGTCATGAAAAAATACGGGATTTTATTGATAGGCTGTGGTTATATAGGTTGTGAACACTTAAAAGATATTTATTATCGGCCTGAATTTGAAATAGTGGCGGTTGTTGACAAATCTGAGGAACGGGCGGCATTAGCAGCCAAAAAGTATAACGCATTCAGTTATGGGAAAGATTATAAGCCGTTCCTTTCTGACAAGCGAATACAAATTGTAATAATAGCTACTTATCCTGATACTCATCTGAAAATAGCAAAAGAATGTTTATTATACGGCAAGCATGTATTGTGTGAAAAGCCAATAGCGCGTACTTTTGAGGAAAGTTTAAAGTTTTATAATATGGCGCTTAAAAGCAAATGCAAGGTTCAGGTGGCATATATTTTGCGCCACAATAAATCGTATCATAAAATTAAAGAATTGATAGATTCTAAAATAATAGGCGAACTTAAAGTTATAAGAATGGTACAAAACCAACATATATCAGACTGGTCAAGGTATTGCTCGTTACTTGAAAATTGCATGCCTATTGTGGATTGCGGAGTACACTATATTGATATTGTGCGTTGGTTTACCGGATCTGAAATAACGAAAGTTTCAGGTTTTGGCACTAAAATTGACGAGGATTCACCGAAGTATAATTATACAATAATGAATTTTGAAACCGAAAACGGCTGTCAAGGTTTTTACGAAAGCTGTTGGAGTCGTAATATCGGTGCACAAAATGTCAAAGAATTTATCGGAACTGAGGGAAGAATCACACTTACACTTGCAAAGCATCGAGGAGAAGAAATTGCAGATGGAGATTTAATTAGGATTTATCCAAAGGATTCGGAAGAGTATCGTTCGATTTGTTATAAATCAGTGTATAAAGATATGTATGCGCAAATATTATCTCTAATAAATAGCATTGAGAACGATACTCCTACTGTTCCATCGCTTGAGGATGTTTTCAAAGCACAACAAATAGCTTTGGAAGCAGAAAAAGCGATTTTGAACAAAATTCCTGTTTCAGTTGAGAGTCATGGGGTTATGCCTTTGAAAGAAAAAGATAAAATGTCTGTATTCTGAAATTTAAAGATTAACTGTGGCTTCGTAAATGAATTTATAGATTAAAATACGAAATAGTAAAGACTGCCCTATAAATAGGGAATGAAATGCTACTATTTAATCAAACGGATTTGTTTGATTTATACTTTTAAAATGTAGCGTGAATCTTTAACGCCGTCTAATGAAATTTAGGCGGCGTTAAAAAATATAAAAATTTTTTATTTAAAAACTTAAGATTTGCTTCGGAAATTTGTTTTAATATAAATGTAAATACGCATAACCTCTTAACTTTTGGGTTTGGAGGTGTGAAATGCGTAATTATTTAGATATATTATTGGAGGAATTATTATCATGTAGCAAGGTAAACCGCGATTGTATTGAAAAGGATTTACATACAATCAGTCAAAAGCAGGTAAAGCTTGAGTTTAGAAAAATACTGGATAAGTTAGCGGTAAATGTAATTGAAAACAATCTTGAAAGCGAAATGTTGATGCAGGCGCTTTTAGAATTAGCGCGAGTAGAGCGGATTATAATTGTATTACATTTTTTGTGCGGTATGGAATTATCTGAAATAGCCTATCTTTTGGGAACGGATTTGAACAGTATTTATGTTCAGAAATGTACCGCAATTAAGCATTTGAAAAAAATATTGATGTAACAACGGTTTTCACTGTGTTATATATGAACCTTGAAAAATATGCCTATGAGCATTATAGAAAGCATACTGTAAAACAGTAAGGGAGCGGCGTTTGCTTAAACGCAGAAAACAAAGGTGTGACTGCCTTTGTCCGCGATGACCCTGTGAAGACACTTGCCGTGGGCTTGGACGGCAAGCGGGTTAAGAAGTCAGCCCGTTGCAGTATGTCCCTGCGGAGGGGCTAAATACTCCGTGGATTGTTTTTTAATTTAGCATTATTTTCTCACACTGTTGTTGTGTACTCAAAAAACGGAAAGTCAAATTTGACAAAACAAACCAGATGTGTATACTGAAGAATGGTGGCGGTATTGCCGGCATTCTTCGGTATGCGAAAATAACGGAGGTGCTGTATGCAGATCGAAAGCAAAGGAAAAAGACCGAAAGAGCTTAACCCCGCGCAAACGCAGATTTACAACATAAACGGCACGGTTATAAAGGTTGAGCCAAAATTCAGGGAAACGGGCAAAACGCTGTTTTCTTCACTCGGTCGTATGATTTTCAAAGATTTTAAGCAATCCTAAAATCCTTTCGGCAGCCACTTATAGTTTTATGTACTGTTTATTTGACTGCGGGAAGGAGGAATCATGTATAGAACGAAAAATGAAATAAAATGTTGCGATGTAGCTTTTCTTTATGAGCGCTTATCACGGGATGACGAACTGGACGGTGAAAGCAACAGCATAGCTAATCAGAAAAAGCTTCTTGCTAAGGTTGCAAAGGAAAAAGGGTACACAAAAACAGTCCATTTCTTTGATGACGGTATTTCAGGCATTACAATGAACAGACCTGAGTTCAACAGAATGATGGAGCAGTTAGAGCTTGGAAAAGCGTCGGCGGTATTCGTTAAGGATCTATCAAGACTCGGCAGAAATTATATTGAAGTCGGGAGACTTACCGAGGAATTTTTCCCCGAACACAATATAAGACTTGTTTCGGTTTCGGATAACCTTGATACCGACGAGGGGGAAAATGATCTGACTCCGATAAGGAATCTTTTTAACGAATGGTACTCGCGTGATATAAGCAAAAAGCGCCGTATCAGTAATAAGATTAAGGGCGGATCAGGAATACCGCTAAGTCCGCCTCCTTACGGTTATATCAAGGACCCCGAAAATCCGCAACGCTGGATAGTAGATGAAGAAGCCGCATATGTGGTAAGGAGGATTTTCAATATGTTTCACGACGGCTTAGGCACGTTTCAAATTGCTTTAGCGTTGTCGGATGAGAAAATACTCACCCCATCAGTGTATGCGATTAAAAAAGGCATCAGAAAGCCCGGTGGCACGTCGGGCAAAACGCATACAGACCCATATTATTGGGGAAAATCAACAGTTCAGAAGATACTTGCGATGCAGGAATATTGCGGAGACGTCATTAATTTTAAAACTTATTCGATTTCATATAAGAATAAAAAAAGGTATGAGAACGATCCGGAAAATATAATGATATTTAAGGATGTGCACGACGCGATAATTGACCGAGCCCTCTTTGAAGAAGTTCAGCTTAAAAGGGGCACACAAAGAAAGCGGAAGATGTCGAACGGTGAAAATAATATGTTTTCAGGTCTCCTCGTATGCTCTGATTGCGGCAGTAATCTTCATTTCCATGTTAATAACCGTAATATAGCTTATTATAATTGCCCGTTATATAATCAGGGCAAACGGAAAGAATGCTTTTCGACCCATTATGTGCGTATGGATTTTTTGGAGGAAGTAATTATATCGGAAATCCATCGTCTTGCCCGTTTTGCCTGTAAATATGAAGAGGAATTTGTAAAGACGGTAAGCGCTTTGTCAAAACAGGCTATGGAAACGCAGATTTCGGCGTATCAAAGCGAAATCAGGTCGTTGACCGCAAGAGACAAAGACCTTGACAGAATATTTGAAAGGCTTTATGAAGACAATATATCCGGCAAAATAAGCGATGAAAGATTCGGTAAAATGTCCGTCAGCTATAATAATGAGCAAAAAGAAATTCGTGAGAGGCTTAATCATCTCGGAAATCTTTTGGATGAAGTTATTGGAAAGGAAATGACGTCCGAAAAGTTCATTAAAGCAATAAAAAAATATACTCGCATCAAAAAATTGACGGCGAATATGTTGAATGAGCTTATTGAACATATAGAGGTTCACTCCGCTGAAAAAATCAATGGAGTTAAAACTCAAAAGCTGGTAATTTATTATAATTGCATCGGCTCAATAAAAATACCGGAGGATATTCCCATACCCGAGCCGGATATAACATTGAATACCTGTAAAGGAGTAAATCTTTCGTATCTGCCGTCAAGTGTCTCTGTAACAGCGTAGCACAATTAAAAAAACAGGGCGTTCTTACAATTTACTTCTCAGTAACTATAAGAACACCCTGAATGTTTATAGTGTCGGCATTTGGGGACAACGGCATTACAATTACCTGAAAAAGAGTAATCCGACTGTAGTTAATGTTATGCGGATGAAAGGAACACTTGAACAGTATCTGACCGACCTCGACCGCGACGCACAGGATATGTTCGACTTGTTGATGAAGCAGTACGCCGAGATAGAAGGCTTAACCGAGCAGATAAAATCTGAGAATCAAATGGTATGGGTGCGGCAAATGAACAATATTAGAAATAGAGTCACAGAAATCGTTTGTAAAGAACTTATTTATATCTGATTCAAGCGGAGCTTTGGCTCCGCTTTTTTTATTCCCGATATTCCAAAAAAGGAATAATATCGGTTGATATATTCAAAAAGCACTTGATATTATTCCTAAAATATGATATACTAAATCTGTGCAAGTGTATTTAAGTTTGGAGGAAGCCAAATGGAATATATAAAAGCCTCAAAAGCAGCTGAAAAATGGGGACTATCTGCGCGTCGCGTTCGCATTTTGTGTGCCGAGGGAAAAATTCCCGGAACAATACGAAAAGGAAATTTATATATGATTCCTGCCGATGCTGAAAAGCCTCGTGACGGCAGGTTAAAAAAGCCTACGGTTTTTGATGAAATCGCACAAAAGAAAGAATTTCTTTCTAATCTTCGTCCTTTAACACAAGGAGAAGTTGAACGCTTGCGTGAAGAGTTTATGGTTGAATTCACATATAATTCGAATGCTATTGAAGGAAATACTCTCACACTCAAAGAGACTGCCATGGCGCTTGAGGGCATGACGATTGACCAAAAGCCGCTGAAGGATCATATGGAGGCTATAGGACACCGTGATGCGTTTATGTTTGTGCTTGATATTGCATCAAAAGAGGTGCCACTTTCAGAGAGTGTTATTAAACAAATTCATTCCCTCGTTCTTATTGACAGACCAGAAGACAAGGGCGTATTTCGCAAAATACCCGTTCGCATTATGGGAGCGTACACCGAACCGGTTCAGCCGTATCTCATTGAGCCGAAGCTGACTGCACTCCTTCTGGAGAACGAGCAAAGAAAAGAAGCGATGAATCCTATCGAGCGAATTGCCCGTTTTCATTTGGAGTTTGAGGGTATCCACCCTTTCATCGATGGCAACGGAAGAACCGGCCGATTGATTCTCAATCTTGATTTGATCAGAAACGGGTATCCGCCTGTTGATGTCAAGTTTACGGACAGAAAAAAGTATTACGATGCCTTTGATGAATACTACAAAAACGGCAGTGCCGGAAAAATGACAGAGCTTGTTGCAGATTATGTAAACGAAAGACTTGACGATTATTTGAGTGTACTTGAAAAATAACTCTGCATGAGTCCGTTTTTTGGGACATTGATTATGAGATAATGAAACCTGAAAAAGAGAAAATGCATGGATAAGCCTATTAAAATAATATTGTTCGCTTCAGAAAACGATTGAAAGATTGCATAGGAATAATTTATGAAACAGAATATCGATATAAAAGAAAACTATATATATCAGCTGGATTCTAATCTGCTTGCCATTCTATTGCTTGACAAGAGCTCGGGCAAGAATATTATCTGGGCGACTGATAATTATTCTGATCGTGGATTGGGGTATCAAAGTGACGATCAAATTCGGATAGACAGTATAACACATCGTAATGGCAGTGTTATAAAGCCCAGAACGACAAAGTCAAAAAAAGAGCAGGCGATCCGCGTTCGTGACAAGGCAGAGGTTTTCACTCCATCCTGGGTATGCAACAGCCAAAATAATCTTGTTGACAGCGCATGGTTTGGCAGAGAAAATGTTTTCAACACCGAAAGCGAACAGACATGGATTACGGCAAAAAACAAGATTACTTTTCCTGAGGAAAAGACATGGCAGGATTATGTGAAGGCAAATCGCATGGAGATCTCCTGTGGAGAAGCGCCGTATCTTGCGAGCCGTTACGACACGGTTACCGGAAAGTGGATTGAGGTTGGTGACAGAATCGGAATTTTGGACCGCAAAATCCGTATTATCAATGAAAATGCTGATGGAGAGCAGGAATGGATGAAATGGGTGATAAAAGCCTTTCAATCGGTTTACGGATTTGAGTGGCAGGGAGACAGCCTCTTGATTGCTCGCGAAAATTTGTTGTTTTCATTTATCGATTACTATACAGACCGCTTTACCGTGCCGCCGATTAGGTCTTACCTTATCAAAATTGCAAAAATACTTGCGTGGAACCTTTGGCAGATGGACGGATTGAAGTATGTCATCCCAAATTCCTGCAAACCAATCGAAGACCGGCAACTATCGCTGTTTGATGATGAAACTAAATTCAACCCTTGCCCGGGGTGCGCAAAAAATAACAATGCTTGGCATACGGGTATTTATTGCAAAATCATGGATTGGAGCAGAGAGCATTCTGTAAGATTTGTTGACTTGCTTGAGAGGAGTGAAAAACATGGAAAAGTTTGATTGCACCTATAAATACAAACTCATATATGTTTTCAGTATGCCATATGACACACACAAGGGACTGCTGAAGATCGGTGAGGCAACTTTAACCACGGACACAAAACCTGAATTTCTGACGCCGAATTGCCGTGAACTGAATCAAGCCGCTATTGCACGCATCAAGGGTTACACGGCAACTGCAAGTGTAAACTTCAAGCTGGAACATACTGAACTTGCTGTTCTGCAAAAAGATGGTTACACATTTACCTTTAAGGACAAAGATGTTCACAAGGTTTTGATGAACTCCGGCGTCCATAAAGTTCAACCGAACGGAGCAACCGGAGAGGAATGGTTTGCCACGACGGTAGATGTGGCAATTCGCGCGATTCTTGCCGTAAAGCAGGGCAGGTCCGCGCTTTCCGCAACCGAGAAGACCTCTGACGGGCAGACGGTTGCAAAAATAGATTTCCGTGATGAGCAGAAGGCAGCGATCGAACAGACCATCAAAGCATTCAAAAAAGAGAACGAAATGCTGTGGTATGCCAAAATGCGTTTTGGCAAAACACTGACAGCCCTTGAAGTCGTGCGCCGTTCGCAGTATCGCCGTGTGATCATTGTTACGCATCGTCCGGTCGTCAGCGACGGATGGAGCACGGATTTTGCAAAAATCTTTTATCCGGGCTCATCCGAGCATGACTATTCCTTTGAACTGAAAACCAATGACTCAGCTTATACATACGATGAAAAGATCGACCTTGAAAACGATCTGAAAATCAAACGGCTTGACAAGGATGGCGATCATTTCCTCTATTTTGCGTCGATTCAGGATCTGCGCGGGTCACAGCGCGTCGGCGGAAAATTCAACAAGAACAACGCCGTGTTTGACCTTGATTGGGATCTGATCATTGTTGATGAAGCCCATGAGGGGACGCAGACAGAACTCGGTGATAATGTTATAAAGCAGCTCCGCAAAGCCAAGACCAAGGTGTTGGCTCTTTCCGGCACGCCGTTCAATCTGCTCGATAAGTTCGGTGAAGACAACGTATATACATGGGACTATGTCATGGAGCAGAAGAAAAAGGCAGAGTGGGACGCGGAACATTACGGTGACCACAACCCTTATGCCGATCTGCCGCAGATGCATATTTATACCTACGATCTCGGCGAAAAACTGAAAAAGTATGTCTCGGATGAGTATGATACCAAAGCATTCAACTTCCGCGAATTTTTCCGTGTATGGTCAAGAGGACCGCATGGCAAGCGTGAGATTCCGCAAGGTGCTGTTGAGGGCAATTTCGTGCACGAAGCGGATGTCCGTTCTTTCCTTGATCTGATGGCAAAAGAGGACAAGGACAGCATATATCCCTTCTCAACAGATGCTTATCGGAATATGTTCCGGCACACGCTTTGGATGGTGCCGGGCGTGAAAGAAGCGAGAGCTTTAAGCGAACTTCTTCGCCATCATCCGGTGTTCATGCATTTCGGTATTGCCAATGTTGCCGGAGAGGGAGACACTTTTGAAGAAGATCACGCCAAAGATGCCCTTGAGCTTGTCCGCAAGACCATCCGTGACAATAAATATTCTATCACGCTTTCCTGTGGAAAACTGACTACCGGTGTGACCGTTCCCGAATGGACTGCCGTTCTCATGCTCTCAGGATCGTATTCTACCGCCGCATCGCAGTATATGCAGACGATCTTCCGCGTGCAGTCTGCCGGAAGCATTGACGGAAAGCAGAAAACCGACTGCTATGTGTTTGACTTTGCTCCGGACAGAACACTGAAGGTGCTGACCGAAACCGTGCATCTTTCCCGTAAGCCCGGCAAGAATCAGAAAAAGCGCCGTGAGGTGATGACCGAATTTTTGAACTATTGTCCCGTTATTGCCATTGCAGGCTCTCGCATGACCAAATACAGCGTCAATTCCATGATGGAGCAGGTCAAGCAGATCTATGCCGAAAGAGCCGTTAACAGCGGCTTTGAGGACGAATCGCTCTATAATGACGAGTTGTTGAAGCTGGACGATATCGATGCTTCGAAATTCAACAATCTGAAAAATATCATCGGCGCTTCCAAAGCGCAGAAGAAAAAGGACAGCGTTGTTGTGAACGGACAGGGGCTGACCGATGAGCAGATTGCCCATATCGACGACGGTGATGATGAACCCGTTACACCTCCCGCACCGCCCACGCCGGAGGAAATTGCCGAAAGGCTGAAAAAGAAGCAGGCAAAGGAAGCCCGCAAAAAAGCCATAGATATTCTTCGCGGCATTTCCATCCGTATGCCGCTGATGATCTACGGTGCAAATGTCCCGATTGAAGAGGATATCGACATTGACCGCTTTGTGAAATTGGTGGACGATACCTCATGGGCTGAATTTATGCCCAAAGGCGTGACCAAGCCGTTGTTTGCGGATTTCACAAAATATTACGACCGCGATGTGTTCATTGCGGCAGGTAAGCGCATTCGTAAATTGGCGGCAGCGGCGGACAAAGAAACGCCCACAAGACGCGTAAAATTGATTGCCGAGATTTTCCGCCATTTCAAAAATCCCGATAAGGAAACTGTCCTGACACCGTGGCGTGTTGTCAATATGCATATGAGCGATACGCTGGGCGGTTGGTGCTTCTTCAATGAAAAGTTTGAGGACGACACGCAGGAGGAAAAGCACCGTCTGGACGAGCCGCGCTTTGTGGATCAGGGAGAGGTAACAAAAGAAGTGTTCCGCGAGGATACGCATATTCTGGAGATCAACTCCAAGACC